>BNJS01000482.1_pt1 | contig 57485 bp, 63 predicted proteins | sample 8540461 | NCBI WGS metagenome assembly BNJS01 (sample SAMD00202454, study PRJDB9452) | human saliva metagenome | isolation source: human saliva | place: Japan
CATTGCAACCCAGCAGTTTCTTAAAGATGGAAAAACCGACGCTGAAATCAAGGCCATCCTTGAAGAGGCCATTCCTCATATCCTAGAAGAACAACCAAAAGGTGTGACCGCTCGCTCTATCTACGGAGCACCAACTCACTGGGCTCACAGCTTTAGCGAAAAAGAGCAATACGAGAAAGAACATCCAAAGGAAAACGACGATCCAAAATTGATGATGTTGGATTCAGCCCTTTTCATTACAGGACTGTTTGCAGTAGTTAGTGCCTTGATGAGCTTCTTCTCAAACCAACCCGTAGCTTACGGATTGGTAACACTCCTCAGTGTAGGGGCCTTTGGTGGAGTTGCCTTCTACCTTCTCTATCACTTCATCTACCGCTACTACGGACCAGATACTGACCGTAGCCAACGTCCTCCATTCTGGAAATCACTTTTGGTTATGTTAGCGACTATGTTTGCTTGGGTCTTCATCCTCTTCTTGAGTAACTTCCTTCCACAAGCCATCAACATTAGCTTACCACCTCTTGTTTTGTTGGTCATTGGAGGAGCTCTCCTTGCCCTACGTTTCTACCTCAAAAAACGTTTCAACATTAAGAGCGCAAGTGCAGGACCTGCTAGATATTAAGATAAACAAAAAAAGTAGTGTGTTTTGTAGACACACTACTTTTATTCTGTCTCCAAATCATTTTTCGATTCTCAAAAGAAGTAGACACATTTTCTAATAACATTCTAATATAAAGTCTTCCCTTGGAATCCCGAGGTTTTATCCTTGATTCCAAGTTGTTTTTCTGTTATGCTAATAAAGTAATAAGGAGAAATATATATGACAAAACAGAGAATTAATCAAATTGTTGGTTCAATTGGTGCCTTTATCGGGATTATTGTATTTATAGCCTACATCCCCCAAATTTTTGCCAATTTACAAGGAAATAAAGCTCAACCATTTCAACCTTTATCAGCAGCAGTCTCTTGCTTAATCTGGGTCATTTATGGATGGACAAAAGAGCCTAAGAAAGACTGGATTCTAATCATTCCAAACTCGGCTGGGGTTATCCTTGGCGGACTGACCTTCCTTACTGCTCTATAAGAATGCAACTACTATAAAAAGCAACCATATAGATTGGTTGCTTTTTTATGTATGACATTAAGACAGGGCTACATTGATCAAGGCGAGGATGTTGCCTAACATATGAACCAGTAAGGGATAGTAGATATTCTCCTTTTCTTTCACATAAATAATAGAAAAGGCAAGGCCACCACCTAGGTAACCGACTGCACCGACCCACTCTGACAAGCTTAAATTGTGCATATGAGTCAGGGCAAAAGCAAGGCTGGCTATAAAGATACTCAGCCAAGTTGGCAGACTTTTTCTCAAATATCTCAATAGAGTTTGACGGAAAAATAATTCTTCTACCAGAGGTCCAATGATACAGGCGAAAACTGCTATCAGTAGCGGTTGTTCTTGAAAGGTACTTTGAATATTCGACTGATTTAGACCTTGTCCGACCAGCCCAAAAAACTGCCTCAACATCTCTGATACAAATTTAAAGACAACAGTCATCAGAATGAGAAAGAGCCATCCTGTTAAGACGCCAAAGAAGAATTTTCTTTTAGTTTTTCTAATCTCATTCCATTGTTGGATTAATCTATCCTTGAACAAGAAAGAGCCATATAGAGCTAATACTACATAGAGTAGATATTGTAGATAATTCTCAATGGCAGATGGCATCAAAGGAGCCAGTAATTTATCACCATCAAACACAAAGAGGACTGTATAGAGAATCCCAAAAACAAGGACTCTCTTATATTTGTTAGACATCATTTAATTTAATTTCCTTTCCATTCACAATCATTCTCGTGGTCATCAACTAGCCCTGCTGCTTGTAGAAAAGACAAGACAGCAACTGATCCAGTAAACTTAAAGCCTCGTTTTTTGAGATCTTTGGATAACTTCTCAGATAGAGCTGTTTTTGGCAGGAGCCCTGCTGATAGTCAGGGAACATCATTCACGATCGTATTCCCACCGACAAAAGACCAAAGATAAGCATCAAAAGTTCCGAATTCTACCTGAACTTGTAGAAAGGCCTGAGCGTTGGCACGCGTCGCAAAAATCTTGGCTCGATTTCGAATGATGGCTGGATTCTCTAACAAGGCTTCCAACTCCCCATCTGTCATTTCCACGACCGCCTGAATTTGATAGCCCTGAAATGCTTCTCTGAAAGCTTGACGCTTGTTTAGAACCGTTTCCCAAGATAGACCCGACTGGTAAGTTTCCAAACAAAGCAACTCAAAAAGAGCACGGTCATCATGAAGGGGTTGCCCCCACTCTTCATCATGATAGGCCACATATAATGGGTTGTTCATTTTAACCCAACCACAGCGTTTTGTCATAAAAATCTCCTATTTCACCAACATCTTAAGGGCAGATTTGATGTAGTTTTCAGCTGTATCAGAAGTTCCTTCAAAGAATTTCTTGATCTTCTTAAGCTCGGTCGCCTTGTAGCCCAATGCCAACATGGCTTCCATAGCTTCTTCCAATTCTTGGTTATCGTTGCTAGATGGAGCAGCAGTCTTAGCAGGAAGGTCGTCACCGGCCACAACCACCTTACCTTCTAAGTCCAAGACCATCTGTTGGGCTGTTTTCTTCCCGATTTTAGGAAATTTAGTCAAGTAGGTGATGTTCTTAGTCTCGATCGCTTGAACAAGCCCAGCATTGTCATCCGCCGCGATAATAGCAAGTGCTGAAACAGGACCGATTCCTGATACAGAGATCAAGCTAAGAAAGAGCTTTTTCTCATCTTCCGAGCGAAAACCGTAAAGTAAATGAGCATCTTCACGAACAACTTGATGCACATAAATTTGCGCTTCTTGGTTGACTTGTCCTGAGTAAGCATAGGGGTTAGCCACGTGCAAAATGTAGCCGATCCCGTTAGCTTCTAGAACAATGTATTTAGCAGTAATTTTGGTAATAATACCCTTTAGATATTCGTACATAGTTTTCCCTTAAATTTAGTATTTTCCTAGTTCTCGTAGACTCGTATGATTTTCTTGAATGCGACGGAACATCTTTTCCATGTCTGACTTGGTGAAATGCACCAAAACAGGACGTCCGTGCGGACAGTTGTAGGGGTTGTCACATTTAGAGAGCTGATAAAGGAGCTGTCTGGCTGAATAATCATCGATACGATGGTTGGCCTTGATTGACCGTTTGCAGGACATCATAATGGCCAGCTCTGCTCGATATTTCTTGATAGAAACTTCCTTGGTCAAAAGGAGCATATCACACATCTCATAGATACCAGACTCGATTTCCTCTTCTGCCATCCAAATCGGATGTTCCCGAAGGATGAATTGATTCTCACCATATTCTGCTAGAAAGACTCCCACTTCCTCTAAAAGAGGCATTCTTTCCTTGAGACGAAGGGCATCATCTGCAGGGAATTCAAAGATATAGGGCACTAGGAGTTGCTGCTGGCTCTGGTCAACATTGCCAATGCTTTCACGATATTCCTCATACTTAACTCGTTCCTGGGCCGCGTGCTGGTCTATGATGTAGAGTCCATCTCGCCCCTGGGCAAAGAGATAGGTTCCATGCATTTGTCCGAAAAATTCCAACTCTGGGAAGCTAGACGACTCTTCCCTTTCCAGCTTATCATAAGCCTTATCCAAACTAGCTAGATCTAACTCTGGATGATCTAGTTGGTCGTAGCTGGTAGGCTTTCGCTCTGCAAAATGCAGTTTGGCTGGCTTGGTCATCTGGTCCAAGGTTTCCTTGGCGAACAGAGTTCAAATCCCTGCCTGTCCTCAGTCAGATTCTACCTGATAATCTGCTACCTCAGCTTGACTCGGTCTTGACGAGCTCAGTTTTTCTCATAGTAGAGCGTATTTTTCTCTGAGTGGCAGAATTGTTTGCTCGACCTTTCTCACGATTGCGAACAGTCGATTTGGCAAGATTTTTCCAAGGCATCTGGTATCAAGGGTCTGTTCCTTGAGACTCTTTGCGATAGCTTCTGAAACCAGCGCCATCAGTTCTCTTTTCCTTGGAAATCCGCACCTCTTGCTTGGTTGGGATGCACATTGACATCCGCTAGATAAGGGTCGATATGGATGTGAATGACAGCCAGTGGGAAAACCGCCCCACCATGAGCTTACTGCCATAACCATCTAAAATAGCACGATTGAGCAGGAAGTTCTTTGATATAACGGCCCATTGATGAAGAGACTGATATAGTTGCGATTAGCCCGAGTCAACTCAGGCAGAGACACAAAACCAGAAATTTCGAAAATCTAGGTCAGCAGTTCTCAATTTCAATCATCTTCTTGGCACTCGCTAAACCATAAATTCCCTGCAATAGCTTGACGCAGTTGACCCAGTCCCTGCTGTCCGCGTCATTTCCTTGCCATCACTAATCAAACTAAAAGAAATCTCAGGATGGGCCAAGCCCAGACGGTTGACGATATCAATGATATGAGACAACTCCGCTTGCTGGCTCTTCATATACTTGAGACGGGCAGGCGTGTTGAAAAAAAGAGGTCCTCCACACAAACCTTGGTCCCCACAGGACTAGTCGCTGGGATGACTTTCCTCGACTTCTCCCCACGCGCAACTAGCTTGGTCCCATGACTGGCACCATCTACCGCCGTCAACAAAGTCAAAGACACTGACAGACGCTATAGAAGGCAGGGCTTCTCCACGAAAACCAAGCGTGCGAATCCGAAAGAGGTCTGCTTGATTTTTTATTTTACTGGTCGCATGGCGACGCAGGGCCAATTCCACCTCATCGTGGGCAATTCCATGACCATTATCTGTGATTTGAATTTTCTTGAGACCAGCTTCCTCAATCTCAATGATAATCTGGCTAGAGCCAGCGTCAATGGCATTTTCTACCAACTCTTTGACAACACTGGCTGGACGCTCGATAACCTCTCCAGCTGCAATCTGGTTTGCCAGCACCTCTGGCAATTCAATAATATGAGACATCTTTCAGCCCCTTTCCGTATCTTTTTTCCTAGAAATTGATTAGTGCTATTATACCATATTTCAGATAGGACCGAAAAAGTCAGCACCACATAGGAACCAAATCCCTCCACATAGACAAAGACCCTTGCCAGTTCTCCTAAAATAGTGTTTAATAAAGGTGTACAAGAAGTGATCACAATTTTGTATGAAAAACAAGGAGAGAAAGTTTATGAAAGTAGAACTACAGATTAGCGAGACTTACGAAGAGGAAAAAAAGCTGATTGTCCAAGCACCTCAAGAAACCGAAAAAGTCCAGAAAGTCATCGAGTTCGCAGAAAATCTGGACCAAAGAGAAAAAATCAAAGGGAAAATCGATAGATCAGGTCTATCTCGTTGAGATTGGCAAGATTCAACGCTTCTATATCGAGAATCGGAAGGTTCTAGCAGAAACGGCAGAGTCAGACCTACACCATTGATTTGCGACTCTATCAGGTTCTTGAACTCTTGCCAACCAATTTTATCCAAATTTCCCAATCAGAAATCATCAATATCAACTCCATCTCTCATCTCAAGCTCACTCCCAACGGTCTGGTAGAAATCTTTCTAAAAACGAAAGCTTCACCTACTCTTCACGCCGTTACCTAAAAACCATCAAGGAGAAATTAGAACTATGAAAAAACAAATCTTTCACGACGCAACTGCTGGTGTTCTCATCGGCCTCATCCTCTCTATCATCTTTTCACTCATTTATGCACCAAATACCTACGCACCACTAAATCCCTACTCTCTCATCGGCCAAGTGATGACTCAACATCAGGTTCACGGTGCCCTGGTCTTGCTCTACTGCACACTTATCTGGGCAGCCATCGGTATTCTCTTCAACTTTGGAAAGCGATTATTCAGCCGTGACTGGAGCTTGCTCCGTGCGACTCTGACTCATTTTTTCCTTATGCTAGTAGGCTTTATCCCATTAGCAACTCTAGCAGGTTGGTTCCCCTTCCACTGGAGTTTCTACCTCCAGCTCATTATCGAGTTTGCAGTTGTCTACCTCATCATTTGGGCTATTCTCTATAAAAGAGAGGCTAAAAAAGTAGACCACATCAATCAACTCTTGGAGCATAAAAAGTAAAAGTTCTGATAAAACTGCTTGGAATAATAAAAAAGCCAAGCCTAAGCTCAACTTTCCAACTCATACAAATCTGCGATAATAGCTGCGACACGTTTGATATCTCCCAGCATACCTCGCATTTCAAAGTCCGCCAAGACAGGGAAACCAAAACGTTGACTGTATTGCTTAGCTGTCAGGCAGTATTGGTTATTAAAGTTTCGATTTCCTGAACCAACCACGCCAAAACACTTACTAGCATTGTCACCATAGGCGATAAAATCCCCTACTGGTGTCGTCAAAATCTCAACATCTCCGTTATCCACGCCATTCCCACCTTCGAGGTAGGTCGGCAAAAAAGCGACATAGGGATGGTCCATTTCATAAAAATCTTGGCCTTCCTTGACCAAATCCTTAATATGAATCTTTTGAACCTCAATTCCCTCGTACTGGGACAAGAGATAGTCTTTCAAGCGGGTCACAAAACTCTCAGTATTGCCACTCAGACTGATATAAACTAAAGAAATTGTCTTCATATTTACCTCCATGATTTTATCTATAATCGAAAAATAACTACCAAGATTGTAACTTGATAGTTATTTTTTGTCAATACTTAGGCAAGATCTTCTGTTTCCTCTTCTTCAGCCAAGGCTTTTTGCTGACGCCACATCTTATAGAAGACAAGGGCTAGGAAAAGAACATTGATGACGATATAGAAAATGCTAACAGCTTTTGAACCAACACTTATTGCCTAAACGCATAGTCTCATCTTGAACCAACTGCACAGCGTCTTGCAAAGTCACATAGCTATAAATTGAACCAATAATAGCTAACAAAACATAGCCAACATAAGTATAGTTTGCATATTGCAAATTCTTACGAATAAGGAAGACAATCGCTACTACAACTAAAATAGCAGATAGCACAACCAAAGCAACATTAAAAATAGAATGAGATGCTTCTGCCACTCTATAGCTATAATTAATGCTATCTTCTAATTGCTGAGCACTGACCCCTGCAACTTGTTTTTGTGAGCACGTACGAAAGGCTTCTTTGCTAGGCAAGGGACTCAAAATTCCAAACAGAGACATAGCTGAAATAAGAGCAGACAAGATTAGCAAGACCCATAGATAAATCGGTTTCTTTTTCATGATAGAACCTCCTGATATTATTATTTATATTATAGCACCTTTTTGTAAAGGGAATACAAATCTTTATAGTATAGTTTCTACCTGTTTTTCGGTAGGCTTTTGGGAGACTTTTCCACACAATTTTCGGAAACACTTTATAGAAAATATCCCACATTACTGTAACCAACAGCATAACAAATATCTTCGATACTGTCACTAGTTGAAAGCAAAAGCTGCTGAGCAGCCTTAATGCGTTGTTTGTTTAAAAGCTCTGCGAAGGTCGAATCGGTTTCACGCTTAATCAACTGCCCCAGATAGACAGGATTGATAAAGAGATCCTTACTGATATCCTTGAGAGAAAGTTCTTTCTGATAATCACGCCCAATAACTTCTAGCACACTGACCACATTTTCATTCATACGATATTGTCCAAAGAATCGAGTCAGAGTTTCCTTGATATAAGGAACCAATTCATCGAAGGATTGAATAGCATGAATCGTTTTGACGATATCTGTCAAGTCATCAGCTTTGAGATGTTCAAACAAGTGAAAAACATCCATGACAAACTGTGTAAAAAGCTGTTTGGTAATCGGAACACGACGGTGTATTTTCAAGAACCACCTTCTCCAAGAGATTCAACTCTTCTACGATTTGATTGAGATTTCCCTGAATGATGACCCTATAAATCGGTTCGTAATAGGCAAAGAGACTCTCAGACTGTTTTAGATTTACAGAGCCGTAAAAGAGGGCTTTCTCAGCATTCAGCTTCCAGCGTTCAAAGTGTTCTTGATAAGGAGCTTCAAAAGCTGTAACGACTAACCCATCTAGGGGTTGGTCAGAAATGAAAAATCTGCCAGTCTTGACCCAAGACATAGTAGGGAATGGTGAAGGAGACCTTGTTTTTCCTTGGATAGACCTATCCACCAATTCTCCTTACCTCCTAGATAACTAACAAATCCAGCCTCGTCTAAATCTTGACTGAGGGTCTGACTTTTCTTTCCTCTCTCGCCGAGCTGACCTGCAATCTTCTCCAGCAGATTTCCCAACTCTACCTTATCAACAGGCTTGACCAGATAGTCCACCACACTAAGGTTCATAGCTCTTTTTACGTAATCAAACTCCTGATAACCTGACAGCAGGATATAGGCAGCATCTGGTAAAATCTCTTTCATTTCCCGAATCATATCAAGCCCTGTTTTGTCGGGCATATTGACATCTGAAATGATCACATCGACGGGATTTTCCTGAACATATTCTAGGGCTTCATCGGCATGACTGGCTGTTGCGACGACCTCCATATCCCACTTATCAAAGGGAATCAAACGTTTCAGACCTTCTGTCACCATGTACTCATCATCTACTAAAAATACTTTATACATTTTCTCCCTTTCTACTCATCTTGAATTGTAATACGATACTGAACACCTGCTTGCTCTGCAGACTCTATAGTAATGGCATAGCGGTCCCCAAAATAGAGCACAAAACGCTCGTGTACATTGGCAATCCCGATAGACTGTTTTTGACCACTGTAGCTGGCTTGGTGTTCAAACTGTCTCTGACTTAATTTTTCTCGGAGTTTTGCCAGCTTTTCAGCCGACATACCACGGCCATTATCGACCACCAAAATTTCCACTAAACCATCTCGTTTAAGAGCCTTGATGCTTATCACATTATCTGTCCGTCTATGGTCAACACCATGCGCGAAATAATTTTCTACTAGCGGTTGCAAGGTAAACTTAGGAATCTTCATATTTTCTAACCCTGAATCTATCTTGAAACCATAGGCAATGGATTTAGGATAGCGAACCATGCAGAGATAACTGTATTTACGACAAAATTCTAATTCCTGTTTGAGAAGGGTTTCTCTTTCGTCAGAAATATTATTACGCAAGAGACTACTAAACTCATAAATGATATCTGCCAACTCGTCTTGACTCTGCATAACTGCATACATGCGCAAGAACTCCAGCGTATTATACATAAAATGAGGATTGATTTGAGCCTGTAAGGCTCGCATATTGGCATCTTTTTGACTAAGTTCTAGCTGGTAAATATCATGGATATTCTTTTCTAATCGATCCAACATATCATTGGTCGTCTCTGCGATTAGGAGCAATTCCTGATCCTTCTCAAGCGTATCAATGCGAAGACCTTCTTGTCCTTGAGCAATAGCTTGAATGGAATCCACCAAATCCACTACCTGCTTTTGGTAATTAGCAAAGGTCTGCCTCAAAGTCAGATAGAGAATGACAATAAAGAGAAGGCTCAAGCCCACAATCAAAGCAGAGCTAGTCACTGTTCCTTGTAAAACAAAGTTTTTGGGAACTGCCACCTGAACCTGATAGCCATGAGAGGTCACACCAACAAACCAGTTCTCATGTTCCCTATTGAGCCCTCTCACCAATATGAAAAATCTCCGTATCAAAAGGCGATGTCACAGTAACAGCCATCGGGATATGACCTCGGGTATTGTCAATGGCATGATATAAAACTTCTGGATCCAAGGAGATGTATATCACTCCTATAGATTGATCCGTTGCTGGATCCAGAACAGGAATTCCAAAACTATTGGTCTCCGGTTTAAAGGCTTCAGCAGGCAAGACATGACCACTTCTTTTATCCCTTGTTGAAACATAAACTTCTTTAAAATCCTGCAAGACGATTGCAACACCCGTTATAGAGTCATTTTGAACATACAGATCATCAATATTTCATACAGAGAAATAGAAGTTGACGAAGCTGCTTGATGCTCCAACAGCCAATAAAAATACTCAGAAGTTGACAGGCTAAAGTACTTATAAATCCCTTGTATACGGTCTTGATTGGCTACTAACTCTTGTGCTAGCTGAGCTGACTCCCGATAATAATACTCTACCTCATCGACTGTTCGAGTGGTTACACGCTGGGCTACTCTCTGGGCTTCCTTTTCCCGTGAATCCCAGTCAGCGTACGAAAGTAAGATTGCAAAACTCGCAATAATAATCATCATAACTGAACTGTAGGTTCTCAGAAGCGTATGTAGCCAAAACTGCTTCATTCTATTTTGTCGCCAATTTTTCATGGATACTTTCATAGACCGGTTCCAACATATCACTGATAAAGAAATGCCACATCCCAATTCCTACAAAAAAGAGAAGAGCAGGCATATAGTAACCAATTGCCACAAGTAGCACTGTCCCAAGAAAAACCTTTGCCACAGCTGCTAGGCTCATAAAGATGCCAATCAAGGATAGTTTGAGACTATTTCGATAGGACAAGTCAAAATAAACTTGTAGTTTCAAAGACACTGTATAGGCTAAAAAGATCAGTGCGACTACTAGGACATTCAAAAAGGTGGCAATCAAATGAACGATGGTCTGATGAGGCAATTGCACCAAGAGATACAAGCCATAGATTAAAACTAGATCCACCCCTAAAAAGCTATAGAAAATCAGGTTGCTTGAGATAAAATTTTGCTTATAAAGAGACCAAGCTTCCTTCAAACTATATTCCCGAAAGCTATAACCATGTTCTGCATATAGGCTCATCAAGGTGGCACTAGCTGGCGCTAGACCAAGAATAATCCCTCCTGCCAAGGTTAATAGCCAAAAGAAGGCTGTCGCAATCATCCCTAAAAAGAAACGATTAAAGACAAAGTCTAAAAATCTCCCCATGATATCCCCCTAAAAATAACTATGAAACTATTATATCATATTTCAAGCGTTTTCAAAAACATAGACTATCCATTTACAATCCCACCAAACCGTGGTACAATGAGAATTGTGAGAAAATTATCAGGAGACAATTCATGAAAAAATCTATCTTAACTACACTGCTTTTTGCAGTTCTTTACTTCCTCTGCATGGGGATTGGTGTCCTTTTGGGCAATCTCCTCGACCAAACTGGAAACATGTTTTATGCACCTGCCTTTACTGCCCTTGTCGGCGGTAGCGTCTATATGATCCTGGTCGCAAAAGTTCCGCGCTTTGGAGCCATTACCACTATCGGCATTGTCATCGCCCTCTTTTTCTTGGGAACTAAACACGGCGCCGGTGCCTTCCTTCCTGGAATTATCTGTGGTCTCCTAGCAGATGGAGTAGCTCATTTAGGCAAATACAAGGACCAAACTAAGAACTTCCTTTCTTTCGTTATTTTCGCCTTTAGCTCAACTGGTCCAATCTTACTTATGTGGATTGCCCCCAAAGCCTATATGGCAACCCTTCTCGCAAGAGGAAAATCTCAAGAATATATCGATCGTATCATGGTTGCACCAAATCCTGGAACTATCCTTCTTTTTATCGCAAGTATTGTCATCGGAGCCCTAGTTGGTGCCTTGATTGGACAAGTCTTAAGTAAAAAATTTGCGCAGAAAATTTGATAAATAAAAAGAGCCACACGGCTCTTTTTATTTATGGCTCAATTTCTTGGTCAAGAAGTCTCCCAAGAACTGGATTGTAAAGATAATCAAAATGATAATGATGGTTGCCAAGATGGTCACATCGTGATTGTAACGGTTAAATCCATAAGCGATGGCTACGTTACCGATACCACCAGCTCCAACTGCCCCCGCCATAGCTGTTTCCCCAACAAGGGAAATCAAGGTCACAGTCGTCACACGGATCAAATCTGGAAGACCTTCTGATAGGTAAACACCCACGATATCCCAGAAGGTCGCTCCGCTCGCTTGAGCCGCCTCAATGACACCGCCATCTAACTCAGCCAAGACAACCTGCACCTGACGGGCAAAGAAGGCAAATACTGCAAAAGATAACGGTACAATAGCGGCGTTTGGTCCGATACTTGTTCCTACGAGCAGGTGTGAAAAAGGTGACAAAACTGCCAAGAGAATGATAAATGGAACCGCACGGAAAATAGAAGTAATCTTGTCTAAAATCCAGAAAACGACCTTATTTTCCAAGACACCACCTGGCGCTGTCAAGACAAGGAAAAGCCCTGCAACTAGTCCCAAAAATCCTCCGATGATAAAGGAAAGAACCGTCATATAAAGAGTCAAGTAGATAGCTGTTCCCCAGCCAGCCTGACCAGACCAACCCATCTTGTAGACGTTTGGTAAATATGTTTGAATCAAGTCTGCCATCTCACTGTCCTCCCTTCAATACTTTTAGTTGCACACCTGCTTGACGAATGGCATCTTGAGCGTTCGCCAGCGCTTCTTTTTCTCCAGATAAAACAACCACAAGTTCACCCACTGGAGTGCCATCCAAAATTTCAATATTCCCATAGAGAATATTGGCCGTTACTTGGTAGTGCTTGTACAATTCATTCAAAAGTGGCTCATCTGTAGATGTTCCTGCATATTTGAGTTGCACCAGAATGCTATTGTCAGACAAATGTTCCACGATTTCTTGCTTCTCAATCTTAACCATAGCTTCGTCAATACCTGTCGCAGTTGAGATAAAGTCTTGAGTCAAAGGTTGTTTAGGGTCTGAGAAGATTTCAAGTACACTACCCTCTTCAATCAAATGCCCATCCTGCATGACTGCCACACGATTAGCAATGTCTTTGACAATCTGCATTTCATGCGTAATCAAGACAACAGTCAAACCTAATTTTTGGTTCAAATCTTGCAACAAGGCCAAAATCTGCTTGGTTGTCTTCGGATCAAGAGCCGAAGTCGACTCATCTGAAATCAAAATTTTTGGATCATTTGCCAAGGCACGCGCAATAGCCACACGCTGCTTTTGTCCTCCAGATAGTTGTGAAGGATAGTTTTCAGCACGATCAGCCAAACCAACCAAGTCCAACAACTTAGCTACTTAGCTTTCTTTTCTTCCTTGCTGAGTCCAGAGTGTTTAAGGGCAAAGGCTACATTCTCCTCTGCTGTCTTCTGGCTCATCAGATTGAAATGCTGGAAAATCATTCCAATATCTTGACGTTTACGACGCAACTGCTCGGCCGTCAAGGTTACCTTACCATCAAAAATCACATCGTCATCAATGGTGATTTTCCCTGCAGATGGCTTTTGTAAGAGGTTAATCACCCGCACAAGGGTTGACTTCCCTGCTCCAGAATATCCAACGATTCCGTAGATATCCCCTTCTTGGATATGAATGGTCACATCCTTGACCGCTGTGATGGTTCTTTTCTTCTGATGAAAAGTCACATCGATCTGATCTAACTTAATAATATCTCTACTCATAGCTTCTAATCAGCTCCTCTACTAATTCAATATGGGTGTAGTAATCGGCGATTCGCACGTTTTCATCTCCACCGTGGTCTCGACTATTGGCATTTCCTAGACCGAAGGCCACCATTGGCACCTCTAGGGCATCAAAGACCGTATGCATAGGCCCTGTCCCAGCTGTAGTCGGCAAGACTGAAACGCCCTGTGGATAGAATTTCTTGGCCAACTCGATTACATTAAGAATGGCTGGCGCGCTCATATCGCTTCGATAGCTCATTTCTCCCAAGGTATAGTATAATTCTACCTTATCAAAGCCATTTTTGTCTAGCTGTTTCCGAATTTTTTCCAGAACATCATGCGGTTCTAGACCAGGAACCAAACGAACCTCTAGCTTAGCACTGGCTTCTGCTGGCAAAATCGTTTTAACTCCTTGCCCTTGATAACCGGACTGAATCCCTTCAATATTAAGGGCTGGTTCAAAAAAGAAACGTTTTAGAAAGGCTGCGCGGTCCTCTTGTAAGAGAGGCAATTCCAAACCATAAATCTGGCTAATTTCCCCAGGATTTCGTTGGGCGTAAGTGTCCACCAAGGCCAATTCTCGTTCATTTGGCTCTTGAACTTCTTCGTATAAGCCTTCCACCAAGATACGGCCATCTGCTGCACGAAGAGACTGTAAGGCTTGAAGGAGGTACCAAGGAGCTGATTCCACAACTCCCCCATAACTAGAGTGGATATCGACATCAGCGCTTTTTACCTTGGCATCAAAGGTCACAATCCCCTTATTTCCACCAGAAATTTCTAGCTGTTCCAAGGCATTTTTGGTTCCTTGTTCCCAGACCAATAAGTCCGCACCACGGAGTTTATCCGCATGTTTTTCTAGATACTTATCTAGGTCTGTCGAAGCCGATTCCTCCGCTCCCTCCATGATAAAACTGATATTGACAGGCAGATCATCATGGTGCTGCATATATTTTCTCAAAGCACTCAAACGAGCTGTGATATGACCCTTGTCATCATCAACCCCACGCCCATACATGAAACCATTGCGCACCGAAAGAGTAAAAGGCTCCTCTGTCCAGACCTGATCCCCGTCCGCTGGCACAGTGTCATAGTGGTTATAGAAAATCAAGGTCTTGGCATCTGGACGCGAACTCTTGAAATGTGCCATGACAAAGGGTGCCGTATAGCTCTCATCAATCTCCACTTCAGCCCCAACACGCTTGAAAATCTCACCCAGATAATTTGCGACTTCCTTAAGTCCAACCTGCTGTGCAAAGACTGATTTCTTAGAAATCAAGGTACGTAAAACCTCAAAATAATGCTGGGCTACATGATCCTTTTCAAATTTTTCAATCTGTTCTTGTTCACTAGGAAAAACCATATTCTCTCTACCTTTCTATGAACTACTCTTCCTGACAATCCATGCTCTATACAAAAGCAAGAGGTGGAATTTTTCTCCCACCTCCCTGTTTCTTATTACCAAACTGGTTGATCCAAACCGTCTGATGTTTCTTCGATAACTTTTTTCACTTCATCTGTGTGGTAAGCCGCAACAACTTTCTTGATAGCATCAGCCTTAGGTGATGTTTCCCAATCTTTTTTCGCAACGATGATGTTGTACCATTGTTTTGAGTTTTCATCAGCTTGTTCTTTGAAGAGTGCTTTCTTGTAGTCCAATTTTGCTTCTGTAACGAAGGTATTGTTTACAACGGCAGCGTCAACTGATGACAATGAACGAGCTGTTTGACTAGCATCCAATTCAGTGATTTTCAAGTTCTTTGGATTTTCTTTGATGTTGGCAACTGTTGCAAGAGCAGTTCCAGAAACATCCAATTTAATCAAGCCAGCTGATTGAAGCAAGTACAGCGCACGACTTTCGTTTGTAGCGTCGTTTGGTACAGCAATTTCTCCGTTTGCTGGGATGTCTTCTACTTTAGTGTACTTGTTGTCGCTTCCATTCAAACCTGAGTAAAGGCGGATTGGAGAGATGTAAGTATCAGCAATCGCTACAAGGTCTTTCCCATTTTCTTTGTTCCAGTTGTTCAAGAAGTTGTAGTGTTGGAAAGCGTTCAAATCTACTTCGCCATCAGCAGTTGCCTTGTTTGGTTGTGAGTAGTCTGTGAACTCTGTGAATTCCAAGGTAATGCCGTCTTTTTTAACCAATTCTTGGATTTTGTCCCAACGTTTTTCTTCAGAACCGCTACGGTTAACCGTTGCGATTTTGATAGTTGTTGCATTGTCTGCTTTCTTTTCTGAGTTTCCGCAAGCTACGAGAGCCAAACCTGCGACTGTAGCAAGGGCTGCTACACCAAGCCATTTTTTGATTTTCATAATTCTTTCTCCTTTAAAAATAATACCGTACTAGTATCTCATACTTTGTTCAATTGCACAAATTGTTATTAGATAATCAGATATATAGTTTAAAACTATATATCTAAAAACTGAGAAATCATCCACCTTATTCAGAATGGATGATTTCAAGAAATTATTTAATATCAGCTTCTGCTGGTAAATAAGTGTCTCCGAAGAATTGTTTAGACAATTTTTCAAGAGTTCCATCTTTGTAGAGTTCTTGGATACGTTTGTCTACAAATGATTTCAACTCATCTTGACCTTTAGCAAGAAGTGGGTAAACATAAGGTTGTTGGTCGCTTGGAAGTTCGATCACTTTCAAGTTGTCCAAACCTTGGTCCTTGATGACTGTTTCAACACCGATTTTATCAAAAATCTTGTAGTCAAACTGGCCATCGCTCAAGCGTCCCATGATTTGTTGGAAGTCCGCTTTAGTATACTTTAGGACAGTTGGATTATCTGAATGTTGTTTGTTGTAGTCTTCTAGCTGTTTAGCAGAAGTTGTCCCTTGAACAACTTCTGTTGATTTTCCACCGATATCATCAAGCGATTTGATGCTAGGGTCATCTTTTTTCACTACAAGAACGTTAGGGTTTTTAGCAGTTGGAGCTGCATAAAGGTATTTTTCAGCACGTTCTTTAGTGTAGCTGATGTTGCTAACAGCCATATTGTAACGGTCGGCATCAAGTCCTGCAAAGACTCCTGACCACTCTGTCTTCTCAAACTTGACATCATACTTGTCAGAGTCTTTAAAGATAGCGCGAACCACTTCAATTTCGTAACCAGTCAATTCGCCATTTTCTTCATAGTTGAATGGTTTTGGTGTAGCATTAGTTGCAACGATAATTTCTTTCTTGCTATCTGCTTCTCCTTCTTTCTTAGCACCACCTGAGCAAGCTGCTAACACACCTGCAGCAACAAGCCCTAGGGCAGCAAGAGATGAGTATTTAACGATTTTTTTCATGTCATTTCCTCCAAAATAAAATACCTTATAATTCTAACAGAAAAAGAGCATTTACGCCATTATATGATATCTATCTCTGTGATAGGTTTTCTTTATGGCTGATTTATACTCAATGAAAATCAAAGAGCAAACTAGGAAGCTAGCCGCAAGCTGTACTTGAGTACGGTAAGGCGACGCTGACGTGGTTTGAATTTGATTTTCGAAGAGTATTAAAAGACCAAACGCAAGAGTGCAATTAAGACCACTCCAAAGAGAACCGTTCCGACTAGATTACGGTAGCGAAAGGCCACCCAAGCTGTTGGAAAGACTGCTAAGAAGTCCAGCCATTTGATTTGAGGAAGGCTGCCAACCTTGCCTGTCACTACACTTGAAAGAATCAAGGCAAAGATAATGGAAACGGGCAAGAACTTCAAAAAACGCTCAACAATCGCAGGCAAGCCCTTATACTTGACCAAGATGAAGGGAATCATACGGGGAATCCAGGTCACCAAGCCAGAGAAAAGAACTGCTAATAAAAGATACTTACTGACCATCTAAAACCACCCCCATTGTACAACCAAGTAGCGTCGCAAACAGAACAGCTAGTGACTGAGACACCACTGTCAAGAGCAAAAAGAAGGACACCGCAACAACTGCTAGGATAATGAGCAGATTGCGGACAGGAATCCGTCTTTGCATAATCTGGAATTGCGAAGCAAAAATTCCGATGAACATCCCAACCAGGGCAAAATCCAAGCCAAAGATTTCTGGATTTGGTAGCAGGCCACCCAGAGCCGTTCCGACAACTGTTCCCACAAACCAAGCCACATAGCTGTTGAGATTGTTTCCGTGCATCCACATAGGATTGACCTTGTCTGTATGGGCCAATTCGCCCATCAAAACGCCGTAAGTCTCATCCGTCAAGATACTAGACATACCGATATTGTGCCAAAGACTGGTATGACGGAAATAGGTTGACGCATGCAAACTCAACAAAAAGAGACGCAAATTAATCAAAAAGACCGTCATAGCAATAGCTGCCACAGGAGCCTGAACCGCAATCAGAGCCAACATGGCAAACTGGGCGCTCCCAGCATAAACAAAGAGGCTCATCAAGCCCATCTCAACAGGTGTCACATAGGGCGCACCAATAATCCCGCAGGCCAGGCCGATACTGACATAACCAAGGGCCGTTGGCATGGCTGCCTGCGCCCCCTCCCAAAATCCTTTTTCTTTCATCTTTCTCCTCATATTGTCTTAATAATACTCAATGAAAATCAAAGATCAAACTAGGAAGCTAGCCGCAGGTTGCTCAAAACATTGTTTTGAGGTTGCAGATAGAAGCTGACGCGGTTTGAAGAGATTTTCGAAGAGTATAAGTAGGCTGAAAAGGCTCCAGCCATAGCATGGACTATTATAACACATTCAGGAAAGAGAAAAAAGTCTGCTGATTGTAATCAGACAGACTCCATTTTATTCCATGGTATCAAAAGCGAGACTTGGTTTGGCATTGAGATCCAAGCTTGCAAAGTTTTCTTTATTCCACTCGCTGACGCTGGCATAGGCAATCATTCCTGCATTGTCTCCGCAGAGGCGTAGGGGCGGGATGATAACCTTGACATCTGTGATTTCGGTTGCTAGGCGTTCTCTGAGACCTTTATTGGCTGCTACGCCACCTGCTACGACTAGGGTTTTAACAGGGTATTTCTCCAAAGCCTTCTTGGTTTTTGCCATGAGAATATCCATAACTGCAGCTTGGAAGGACGCACACAAGTCCTCTGTAGATAGGCTTTCCCCCTTTTGTTCGGCATTGTGGTGAAGATTGATAAAGGCAGATTTCAAACCTGAGAATGAAAACTCCAGATTGTCTTCCTTAATCATGGCACGAGGAAAATCATAAATATCCTGCCCCTGATGAGCTAGCTCGTCAATCTCCCGACCTGCAGGATAGGTCAAGCCCATGACACGGCCGACCTTATCATAGGCCTCACCAACCGCATCATCACGCGTTTCTCCAACAATCTTGTAATCACCAGCCTCAGAAACATAAACCAACTCTGTGTGTCCACCGCTGACCAAGAGGGCTAACAAGGGGGAACTCCAAAGGCTCCACACTCTGAGCGGCCATGAGGTGCCCAGCCATGTGGTTAACAGGAATCAGCGGAAGCCCATGAGCCCAAGCAAAGGCCTTAGCAGCTGACAAGCCAACTAGTAAAGCTCCGACCAATCCCGGTCCATAGGTGACCGCCACAGCTGTCACATCATTTTCGGTAATCCCTGCTTCTGCTAGCGCCTCCTCGATACAGGCTGTAATGACCTCTACATGGTGACGACTGGCTACCTCTGGCACTACGCCACCGAAACGTTTGTGGCTCTCAATTTGACTAGCAATGACATTGGACAAGAGCTCATCGTCGTTTTTCAGTACGGCGACACTGGTCTCATCACAGGATGTCTCAAATGCTAAAATATATCTATCCTTCATCTATTTCTCTCTTCATGATGATGGCGTCCTCGACTGGATCATGGTAGTAGCCCTTTCGCTCAGCGATGACCGCCATCTTTTCTTTCTTGTAAAATGCTTGCGCTCGTTGGTTTGACTTTCTAACTTCGAGGAAAATCTCCTTGTCTGTCGGCAATTGAGCAAACAAAGCTGACGCAATTCCCTGACCCTGATAGGCTCCTTTGATAGCGATTTGCAGGACTTCTGCTTCAAAAAGATTCTCCTGCACGGCTAGAAAGCCAATCACTTCGGCCCCATCATACGCCAGAGCATACCAGGTCTGGTCTTGGGACAGGTCTGCTTGGATTTGTTCCAGCGTCCAAGGACTAACTGGGTAAACATCCGCCATAACAGCGTAGATGGCTTGAGCCAGATCAGATTGCTGTTGGATTCGTTTAATTTCTATCATAGGCGTTTAATGTAAGACTCGCCAGACTCGGTGTGGTTCTTGAGCCAGTTTTCCTCAGCCTCAACACGTTTGAGGTAGTTCGGGACAAAATCATGCAAAGAGTCTGCTTCCTTGTCCCAAGCCAAAAGAGCAAGATTTGCTGCATTTGGCAAGGTTTCTTTGTAATTCGTCCTTGGCAAGTGTTCTTGAATCTGCTCCACAAAGGGACCGACTTCTCCGACAAAGGTAACCTGACTAGCACCCTTGATTAGCTCGATAACTCGCTCAAGGGTAAGTGAGCTTCTGGCATGACAGGTTTAGCATTTTCATAAAATCCTGCATAAACATTATTGCGACGTGCATCCATCAAAGGAACGAACAAGCCTTCTTGTTGGTATGGCACCAGAGCCAAGAGGCTAGACATACCAACTAACTCAATATTCAGAGTATGAGCCAGCGTCTTAGCAGTGGCTACCGCAATTCGCAAGCCCGTATAACTACCTGGCCCTTCTGCCACCACGATTCTATCCAAATCCTTGGGTGTCCAATCCAAACTCGCCATCAAAAAATCGATGGCAGGCATGAGGGTAATACTGTGATTTTTCTTGATGTTAATAGTCGTCTCGGCAAGAACCTGCTTGTCCTCTAAAATAGCGAGAGAAAGAGCCTTGCTGGACGTATCAAAAGCTAATACTTTCATAACACATTCCTATCTTTTTGTCTGTTTACTATTATACTACAAAAGCTGGCACATGGGAATTTTCTTTACCCCCAAACAAAAATGCCCCAGTATGAGCAGGGCATCTAAGCATTTAATCCAAAGAAAAATACAAACCAAACGACATAGGTCACGAGGAGGAGAAAAAGCGAGTAGAGAGTCACAAAGGTAATCTTCCACAAGAGCTTGCTTTGTCGTTGTTCCAGTTTTGTAAACAGAAGATTCCCTCCATAAACGCAAGCAACAAAAACGATAAAAGCTACCAAGCGAAGTCCGATAGCAAAAGCAAATAAGTTATACATAGGGCAACCTCCTTGACTTAAAAACTATAGGAAATGGTAACCAGCGATAAAACTCATTTCCATTATCAAAATAACATATTTTCTTTATTATTGCAAGCGCTTACTAAACAAATAGCCCTATGACTTTCTCGTTTCCGTCTTTTACTAATCTTTCATTTTGTGGTATAATTGAAATAATTGTAACGAATCAAGGTCAATCTAGACACAAAATGGAATGAAATCAAGCAAATCTCTGCTAAAAGTTTGGAATAAACTGACCTGTAAAATAGAAAGGAACTATATGATTTACAAAGTTTTTTATCAAGAAACAAAAGAACGTAGCCCACGACGTGAAACAACACGCGCGCTTTACCTAGACATCGATGCCAGCTCAGAACTTGAGGGCCGTATCGCTGCTCGCCAACTTGTCGAAGAAAATCGCCCAGAGTACAATATCGAGTACATCGAACTCTTGTCTGACAAATTGCTAGATTACGAAAAAGAAACTGGCGCCTTCGAAATCACGGAGTTCTAATATGGCCTATACTCTTAAACCTGAAGAAGTTGGTGTTTTTGCCATCGGTGGTCTGGGAGAAATCGGGAAAAATACATACGGGATTGAATACCAAGACGAGATTATCATCGTTGATGCTGGGATTAAATTTCCAGAAGATGACTTGCTGGGTATCGACTATGTCATTCCTGACTACTCTTACATCGTAGACAATATCGACCGCGTTAAGGCTGTTCTGATTACCCACGGACACGAGGACCACATCGGTGGGATTCCTTTCCTGCTCAAGCAAGCAAATGTCCCTATCTACGCTGGACCGCTTGCCTTGGCTTTGATCCGTGGGAAACTCGAAGAACACGGCCTCTTGCGCAACGCCAAACTTTACGAAATCAACCACAACACTGAGTTAACCTTTAAAAAAATCTCAAGGCAACTTTCTTTAGAACGACTCACTCTATTCCAGAACCTTTGGGGATTGTCATTCACACTCCTCAAGGGAAAATCGTCTGTACAGGGTGACTTCAAATTCGACTTCACTCCAGTTGGAGAACCTGCAGACTTGCACCGTATGGCTGCGCTCGGGGAAGAAGGCGTGCTTTGTCTTCTGTCTGACTCAACAAATGCAGAAGTGCCAACCTTTACCAACTCTGAAAAAGTCGTTGGCCAGTCCATCATGAAGATTATCCAAGGCATCGAAGGACGTATCATTTTTGCATCCTTTGCCTCAAATATCTTCCGTCTCCAACAAGCAACAGAAGCCGCTGTTAAGACTGGACGTAAGATTGCGGTCTTTGGTCGTTCTATGGAAAAGGCCATTGTCAACGGAATCGAGCTTGGCTACATCAAAGCTCCTAAGGGAACCTTTATCGAGCCAAATGAAATCAAAGACTACCCTGCAGGCGAAGTTCTGATTCTCTGTACAGGTAGTCAGGGGGAGCCGATGGCAGCCCTCTCTCGTATCGCCAACGGAACCCACCGTCAGGTACAACTTCAACCCGGCGATACGGTCATCTTCTCTTCTAGTCCGATCCCTGGAAACACCACAAGCGTCAACAAGCTGATTAACATCATTTCTGAAGCTGGTGTCGAAGTTATTCACGGTAAAGTGAACAATATCCATACATCTGGACACGGTGGTCAGCAAGAGCAAAAACTCATGCTCCGTTTGATTAAGCCAAAATACTTCATGCCTGTTCACGGTGAATACCGCATGCAAAAAGTCCACGCTGGACTAGCAGTGGATACTGGTGTTGAGAAGGACAATATCTTTATCATGAGCAATGGCGATGTGCTTGCCCTTACTGCAGATTCTGCTCGTATCGCAGGACATTTCAACGCTCAGGATATCTACGTCGATGGTAATCGTATCGGTGAAATCGGTGCAGCAGTCCTAAAAGATCGTCGCGATCTATCGGAAGATGGTGTTGTACTTGCTGTCGCAACCGTTGACTTCAAATCTCAGATGATTCTATCTGGACCAGATATTCTCAGCCGTGGTTTTGTCTACATGAGAGAGTCCGGCGACTTGATTCGCCAAAGTCAACGTATCCTTTTCAATGCTATTCGTATCGCTTTGAAAAACAAAGATGCCAGCGTCCAGTCTGTCAATGGCGCTATCGTAAACGCCATTCGACCATTCCTTTACGAAAATACTGAACGTGAACCAATCATCATTCCAATGATTCTCACACCAGATGAAGAATAAAGCAAGAAAACAGCCCCGTCTTCGGAGCTGTTTTTCTCTATGCTTTCTTTTGAGATTGAAACTCAATAAAAATCAAAATCAGACTAGAAGGCTAGGCGAAAGCATAACTCAAGTTAGGTAAGCCGACGCCGACGACGTATTATTTTGATTTTTGAAGAGTTTTAGAAATACTACGATTTTTACCTTCCAAATACACCATCAAAATAGAAATATCTGCTGGGTTTACTCCCGAAATACGGCTGGCTTGGCCGATGGTTTCTGGATTGATCAGTTTGAACTTCTGGCGGGCTTCGGTTGCGATAGAATCAATGTCATCCCAGTCAATATTGGCTGGAATGCGTTTCTTCCATACGTTTCATCTTGGCAACCTGATCCATGGCTTTTGAAATATAGCCTTCGTACTTGATTTCTGTTTCAATCAATTCGATAATCTTGTCATCCAAGTCCTCTGCAGCTGGTCCGATAAAGGCCACCACATCTTGGTAAGAAACTTCTGGACGGCGAAGGAATTCCTTGGCTGTCACTGCATCTGTCAACGGCTTGAATCCCATCTCCTCAACCTTAGCGTTCGTTTCCTTGACTGGCTTGAGTTTGATGCTGTCTAGTCGCTTCATCTCATTGTCAAACTGATTTTTCTTGATTTCAAAACGAGCCCAGCGTTCATCGTCAACAAGGCCAATCTCACGACCCATCTCGGTCAAACGCATATCAGCATTGTCATGACGGAGGATGAGACGGTATTCGGCACGACTGGTCAAGAGACGGTAGGGTTCAATAGTTCCCTTGGTCACCAAGTCATCAATCATAACCCCGATATAACCGTCACTGCGCTTCAAAATCAACTCAGGCTTGCCTTGGATTTTCAGAGCCGCATTGATACCAGCGATAATCCCTTGACCAGCTGCCTCTTCGTAACCAGATGTACCATTGGTCTGACCAGCTGTGAAAAGTCCTGAGATTTTCTTGGTTTCCAGAGTCGCACGCAACTGATGAGGCAAGACCATGTCGTACTCAATGGCATAACCAGTTCGCATCATTTCAGCATTTTCCAAACCTTTGATGGAATGAACCAGCTCACGCTGGACATCCTCAGGCAGACTGGTTGACAAGCCTTGAACATAGACTTCTTCTGTATTACGACCTTCTGGTTCAAGGAAGAGTTGGTGGCGTTCCTTATCCGCAAAACGCACAATCTTGTCTTCAATCGATGGACAGTAACGAGGTCCCACTCCCTTGACCACACCTGTAAACATAGGCGCACGGTGGAGGTTGTTTTGAATAATTTCATGACTGGTACCATTGGTGTAGGTCAACCAGCATGGAACTTGGTCTTTGACATAATCCTCATCGCGCGAAGTATAAGAGAAGTGATTGGGCGTCTCATCTCCTGGTTGAATCTCTGTCACATCGTAGTTGATAGAAGAAGCCTTGACACGCGGAGGTGTACCTGTCTTGAACCGACCGATTTCGAGTCCCAGTTCCTTGAGATTGTCAGCTAGGTTGATCGAAGCTAGACTATGGTTTGGCCCTGATGAATACTTGAGGTCCCCAATGATAATTTCCCCACGGAGAGCTGTCCCTGTCGTCACGATAACGGCCTTTGCAGCATATTCCTGATGGGTCGCTGTACGAACACCGACAACCTTGCCATCTTCCACCAAAATCTCATCAATCATGGTCTGACGAAGGGTCAGGTTTTCTTGATTTTCAACTGTCTTGCGCATTTCCTTAGAGTAGAGCTCCTTGTCAGCCTGCGCACGAAGGGCACGGACAGCTGGTCCCTTCCCAGTGTTGAGCATCTTCATCTGGATGTAACTCTTGTCAATGGTCTTAGCCATTTCGCCACCAAGGGCATCCACTTCACGCACGACAATCCCCTTGGCAGAACCACCAATAGACGGATTACATGGCATGAAAGCCAGCATTTCAATGTTGATAGTCGCAAGCAAGACCTTGCAGCCCATACGGCTCGCTGCTAGAGAAGCTTCAACCCCCGCATGTCCCGCACCGATTACAATAATATCGTATTCTTCCGTAAAATTATAAGTCATTTTTCTCCTATTCTTCAAGATGAATGTGTCTTAGTCGCCCGTCCCAATCTGGTAGGGCTGTTTTTAAGAAGGCTGGAACTAGCTGGATATTCTGGAGCTGGTCCAAATCAATCCATTCACAGGGCTGCCTTTTCTCATCTTCCTGCATGGTCAATGGGGCCTCCTCAAGCAAGTCTACCAAATAATGAAACTCGATGTTGTGATAGAAAACACCGTCCTGTTCAAAACGATTTTCAACCACAAAAGCTAGTTGCCCAGCTTGAGCTTTGACACCCAGTTCTTCCCTCACTTCACGGACTACCGCATCTTCCGTTCTCTCATTGACTTGAATCGCACCACCAATAGTGTAATACTTTCCCTTGTCTTTGGTAACTAGAAGCTTGTGATTTTGGACAATCAAGGCTGTCGCCCGTACTCCAAAAACCGTATTTTCTACTTTTGTCCGAAAGTCTTGTTGAATCATCTTTTTTCCTTTCCTCTAAACGACACAAAAACAGTCAAAACTCCAAAGAAGTGCAGGACAAAAAAGCCTGCAACATCCATGAGCTTTGACCATCATGACTATTTCTTTTATTATTGTAGCAAATTGAGAAAATTTGTCAATCTAAATGTACTGACAAACTTGTCCATCGCGGTAAGCATTATCAATCAAACCACCACCGAGACACTCATCACCATCGTAAAAGACAACTGCCTGTCCTGGGGTAATCGCACGCTGTGGCTCCGCAAAGATGACTTCTGCCTTGTCTCCCTTGACATGGACGGTCACCTTAGAATCAGGCTGACGGTAGCGGAATTTAGCCGTACATTCGAGCGTAAACTCTTCTGGCGTCTCACGAGTAAAGTGGACTTGACTGGCCTCTAGGCTAGTTGACATGAGCGAATCATGGTAGAAACCTTGGCCGACATAGAGAATGTTCTTGCTTAAGTCTTTTCCAACAACGAACCAAGGGGCATTGTCACCGCCGTGCTGACCACCGATACCGAGTCCACCACGCTGACCAATCGTATAGTACATAAGACCTGCATGCTCACCCATATCGCGACCATCCACAGTCATCATGCGACCAGGCTGAGCTGGCAGATAGTTGCTGAGAAAGTTTTTAAAGTTCTTTTCTCCGATAAAGCAAATTCCTGTCGAATCTTTTTTCTTAGCAGTCGCAAGACCTGCTTCTTCTGCTAGTTTGCGTACCTCGGGTTTTTCCAAATGTCCCAGCGGGAACATGGTTTTTTGAAGTTGTTCTTGCGAAAGTTGACTGAGGAAATAAGTCTGGTCCTTGCCATTGTCCACACCACGAAGCATGTGAACAGTGCCATCCTCATCACGCGCCACACGAGCATAGTGCCCAGTTGCCACATAGTCCGCTCCCAAGGTCATAGCATAGTCCAAAAAGGCCTTGAACTTAATTTCCTTGTTACACATCACATCTGGATTTGGTGTGCGTCCTGCACGGTATTCCGCTAGGAAATACTCAAAAACTCGGTCCCAGTACTCTTTTTCAAAATTGACAGAGTAGTAGGGAATGCCGATCTGGTCTGCCACCGCAGCCACATCCTTGTAATCTTCGGTCGCCGTACAGACGCCATTTTCATCTGTGTCGTCCCAGTTCTTCATGAAGATGCCAATCACATCGTAGCCCTGCTCCTTGAGAAGAAGAGCCGTCACCGACGAATCAACACCACCACTCATCCCCACAACAACACGTGTTTTAGAGTTATCACTCATAGTAAGTCTCCCATCTATTCGTTTATTCACGATTGAAGGTCGTGTTTGCTTCACGATTGAAGGTCGTTTGAGCAGTTTTCATTATAACATGCTTGGTTAGAGAAGACAAGGAAGAGGCTGATAATCTACCAAGCTCTTATGTAAATACATGAAGATAAAGATACAAAAAAGCAATTCATACCTAAATCTCTATTCTCTTTATAAACTTACTTTTAAAATCAGCTAAAAATGATATACTGTAATAAGGAGGAACGCGCACATAATTCCTTACATACACTATCATCCATGTGCGTAGGACTAATGTGAACAACTACAAAGATATTCTTAAATCAAAAAATACTATTTTTATTATTACACTTATTGCAGGCATTGGACTTTTGACAGGCTTAGTCCTCCATCAAGAAAAAATCCAAGCAGAGAGAGGGAACGTTGCTCTCGTCAACCATCAAAAGAATCATCAAGATGTTGAACAAGTAAAAAACGCTATTAAAAACTTCAATATCGATTCTGAAACCATTATAGAAGATTGGAAAAAAATTCAAGAATTAAAACCAACCACTGACGAAGGCAAGCAAACATTAGCAGACTTTCTTGCTACTACTGCTGATAAAATCACCAATCATTATAGCGAAAAAGTTTTAAAAATGGATATAAAGGAATCCGATAGTCAGTTTGAAGATAAACAAACACTTGAAACAGCCATCATTTCCTTACAAAAAATACTAGAAATCATTAAAAGTATCAATTCTACAAGCGAACAATCCACTATTGATGAAAAAATAAAACCAATTCAAGAACTGATTTCTAAATTCCAAAAGCAAGTTGAAGTCTTGACTAAAAAAGAAGGACAAAAAACTGACAAAAAAGAAACAGAAACGACTAGTAGCGAGGAGGGAAGAGAAAGCTATTCTTCACAAGGAGACAACTACACTCCAACCTATACTGAGTCAAATGGGAACAAATATAGCTCACAAGCACCTGCAAGCGAACAATATTCATCTGATAGTGCTGGTAATAGTGGAAATGATGGGGTAAGTACACAAAATCAAACTGCTAATACTTCAGAATCTCAAGCAGAGACTAATACCAATAGTAACAATGCTGAAGTCTCCAACACAAACAGTGACAATCTTGCTAATTTAGGTGGCGGAATTACATCATTCGGTCAGCAGTAAGCGATCGGCTATTACTAATTTAATTGTCTTTTATCGACCAAAAGCACACAAAAAGAGCCATCAAAGGCTCTTTCAGATTGAAGACAAAGTCCTTAGAACTCCAGTTTCTAAGGGCTTTTCTTTGTGTAAAGTCGTATAATAGAGGTAAGAAGAGTTGTGAGGTGTTCCCTATGTTTCACAAAGAAAAACCTGATTATAATCGTAAGCAATATGGTTTCTATACAATAGACGAATTGGTCCCAAAAGATCACTTTCTTCGACAAGTTGATTCAAAAGTTGATTTTGACTTTATCTATGATTTAGTAAAAGATACCTATAGTCCAGATAAGGGTCGTCCTAGTCTTGATCCCGTCATGTTAGTCAAAATTCCTTTGATTAAATGTTTTTATGGAATCCGTTCCATGCGCCAAACCATTAAAGAGATTGAAGTTAACGTGGCCTATCGTTGGTTTCTTGGTCTGACTTTAGATGATAAGGTCCCTCATTTTACTACCTATGGGAAGAATTACAGCCGTCGTTTTCAAGATAAGGAACTCATTTCTGAGATTTTTTCCCAAGTTCTCAACCAAGCTTTGTATGTAGGTTTAATTGATCCTTCTGAAATATTTGTGGATGGCACCCATATCAAAGCGGCAGCTAATAGTCACAAGTATCGTAAGGAAATGGTAGACCAACAAGCTAAGTTTATGAGTGAACAATTGGAAGTTGAGATTGATTTAGATAGGAAAAAACACGCAAAAAAGTCCTTAAAGCCCGCAAAAGAAAGTGAGGCTAAAGAAAAGAAAATTTCAACGACAGATCCCGAGTGTGGTTGGTTTCACAAGGGAGAACACAAGGAAGTATTTGCCTATTCTGCCCAAGTTGCTTGCGATAAGCATGGTTGGGCCTTAGCTTATACGGTTGAAGCGGGAAATGTTCATGATAGTCAGGCTTTCCCTGCTCTTTTCTCAAAGTTAGAACCTTTCTCCCCACGCTATATTATTGCGGATGCAGGCTACAAGACCCCAGCTATTGCCCATTATTTATTAGAACGTAACATCATCCCTGTCTTCCCTTATACTCGTCCAAAGGGAGTAAAGGGGAACTTAAGGCCTAGTAATTTTGTTTATGATGCAATTGATGACTCTTATGTCTGTCCAGAGAATCAAGTATTAAACTATCGCACTACCACTCGAGAAGGTTACCGTGAGTATAAGAGTAATCCCAAAGTATGTGTTGCCTGTCCTTTATTATCCGTTTGTACCCAAAGCAAGAATTTTCAAAAAGTAGTAACGAGACATGTCTGGAAAGATGATCTTGAATTTTGTGAGGAAATCCGTCACCAAAAAAAGAAATGAAGGAACTCTATAAGAAGCGCAAAGAAACAATTGAACGACTCTTTGGGACGGCTAAGGAGTACCATAATTTGAGATACACTAGAGAGAAAGGAAAGTCCAAAATGGAGGATAAAGTTGGGCTTACTTTGGCGTGTTTAAATATTAAAAAATTAGTTAAATGGATAGAGAATATCCCTTTTTATTTTGTTCTAAATCCGGTTTTTGGTTGGAATATCAGATGATGAGACAAAATATTTTTGAAAAGCAAAAAAGACAAACGCCAAAAATGACGTTTGTCTACATTCTGAGAGCCATCAAAGGCTCTTTTTCTATTTCTTAATACCAGCCGTTATTAAGCCAGAAGTTTTTAGCGGCAGTCCATGAACCGTAACGTCCTGCAACATAGGCATCTGCTACACGTTCTTGGTTTTCTGCTGAGTAGTCACCGTTCAAGTATGAATCTGTCAATTGGTAACGTCCGATGTAACGTCCGTTTGTAGCTGTGTAGCTACCGCCTGATTCTTTTTGAGCGATCCATTCTTTAGCTTCTGCTTCAGATCCGCTTACAGTTGCAGCAGGTGCTGAAGCTTCTGTTGAAGCAACTGTTTCTTCTGCTGCAGGTGCGCTTGCCACTGGAGCTGCTTCCTCTGCTACTTCTGTAGTTTCTGCTACTGGAGCTGAAATAGTTTCATCCTGAGCAGCTGGTGCTGCATAAGTAGCTGGCGCTGGTGTTGCAACAGGCGCTACAGGGCCATCGATAACCAACTCTTGACCAACATAAATCAAATGAATGTTATCAATGTGGTTGTTTTCTGCCAATTTCTCAACAGTTGTGTTGTGAGTCTCAGCGATTTCTGAAAGTGTATCACCTTCTTTAACTGTGTAAGTTGATGATTCTTGAGCAGATACAAATGATGGAGCAAATACTGCAAACAAGGCAGCTACTCCTGCAAGAGTTGTTTTAATCTTTTTAGTTGTTGATTTCATATCTAAAAGTTCTCCTTCTTTCTATAGTTCTATCATACCCTTTAAATATTACCGTTTCTTGACACTTTTATGTAGAAATATTACAAAAGTATTTTTTATTTCCCTAAATAAGCCATTTTTGTCATAAAGGATACTATTTTTATACTGTTTATGGCATTAAAAAGGTTTTCATCCGCAATTAAAGCCAAGAGCCTCATTCTTTGATATAATAGAGATAAGAATTTTTATAAGGGGAAACTGATGAAATCACTTCGTTTTCAATCTGTCTTTGATATCATCGGACCAGTTATGATTGGCCCATCTAGTAGCCATACCGCTGGTGCTGTTCGTATTGGGAAGATTGTCTCTTCCATTTTTGATGATACTCCGACAGAAGTCGAATTTCAACTTTTTAACTCATTTGCCAAGACCTATCGTGGTCACGGGACAGACCTAGCCCTTGTTGCAGGGATTTTGGGCATGGATACAGATGATCCTGAAATCCCAAACAGTCTGGAAATTGCCCACAAGCGTGGCATTAAGATTGTCTGGACCATTCAGAAAGACAGCAATGCCCCTCACCCAAACACTACTAAAATTACCGTCAAAAATGCTCAAAAGACCATCAGCGTGACTGGTATTTCTATCGGTGGCGGGAATATTCAGGTCACCGAACTTAATGGCTTTGCCGTCTCTCTCAATATGAATACACCGACTATCATCATCGTTCATCAAGATATTCCAGGTATGATTGCCCTTGTTACGGAGGCACTTTCACGCTATGATATCAATATCGCCCAGATGAATGTCACTCGTGAAAAAGCTGGTGAAAAAGCTATTATGATTATCGAAGTTGACAGTCGCAACTGTGATGAGGCCATCGAAGATATTCGAAAAATTCCTCATCTCCACAATGTCAATTTCTTTAAATAGGAGGAAGCATGTTTTATTCTATCAAAGAATTGGTCGAGCAAGCAGAACTGGACTTTCAAGGAAATGTCGCAGAACTCATGATTACAACAGAGTTTGAATTGACCGGTCGCGAACGTGAAGAAGTCCTCCTTCTCATGGAACGAAATCTAGAAGTCATGAAAGCCTCTGTCCAACTCGGCCTCAATGAAAATAAATCTCGTAGTGGCCTGACAGGTGGAGATGCTGCCAAATTGGATCACTACATCAAAAGCGGAAAAACTCTATCAGATTACACGATTCTCTCTGCTGCCCGAAATGCCATTGCAGTCAATGAGCACAATGCCAAAATGGGCTTGGTCTGCGCTACTCCGACCGCTGGAAGTGCTGGCTGCCTCCCTTCTGTTCTCACTGCTGCTATTGAAAAATTAGACCTCAGCCACGAGCAACAGCTGGATTTCCTCTTTGCTGCTGGTGCCTTTGGACTAGTCATCGCAAACAACGCCTCTATCTCAGGCGCTGAGGGTGGTTGCCAGGCCGAGGTTGGTTCGGCCTCTGCTATGAGTGCTGCCGCCTTGACTCTGGCTGCAGGTGGAACACCCTACCAAGCCAGTCAAGCTATTGCCTTTGTCATTAAAAATATGCTGGGCCTCATCTGTGACCCTGTTGCCGGTCTGGTTGAAGTTCCCTGCGTCAAACGCAATGCCATGGGAGCCAGCTTTGCTTTCATCGCAGCAGACATGGCCTTGGCAGGTATCGAATCTAAAATCCCTGTGGATGAGGTTATCGATGCCATGTACCAAGTGGGGTCAAGCATGCCAACTGCCTTTCGTGAAACAGCTGAAGGTGGACTCGCTGCCACCCCTACTGGTCGTCGCCTCCAAAAAGAAATTTTCGGAGAATAAACTTATCTCAATGAAAATCAAAGAGCAAACTAGAAAGCTAGCCCCAGGTTGCTCAAAACACTGTTTTGAGGTTGCAGATAGAACTGACGAAGTCAGCTCAAAGCACTGCTTTGAGGTTGTAGATAAGACTGACGAAGTCAGTCACATCTATACGGCAAGGCGAAGCTGACGTGGTTTGAAGAGATTTTCGAAGAGTATTATCAAATAGGAGAAACCATGACCTCTATCACAGCTATCTTTTTCGATCTGGATGGAACCCTCGTTGACAGTTCTATCGGGATTCACAATGCCTTTACCCATACCTTTAAGGAGCTGGGGGTGTCTAGCCCTGATTCCAAAACGATTCGTGGTTTTATGGGACCACCCCTTGAAAGTAGTTTTGCGACCTGCCTACCCAAAGAACAAATTTCTGAGGCCGTGCAGATATACCGTTCTTACTATAAGGAAAAAGGAATCTATGAAGCTCAACTCTTTCCTCAGATTGTAGATTTGCTTAAGGAGTTATCAAGCAGATATCCTCTCTATATCACCACGACAAAAAATACTCCAACCGCTCAAGACATGACTAAAAACTTGGGAATCTATCATTTCTTTGATGGCATTTATGGTTCCAGCCCTGAAGCACCCCACAAGGCAGATGTCATTCGCCAAGCCTTGCAGACACATCAACTAGCACCAGAACAAGCCATCATCATCGGAGATACCAAGTTTGATATGCTGGGAGCTCAAGAAACAGGTATTCAGAAATTGGCCGTCACTTGGGGATTTGGAGAGCAATCAGATCTACTAAACTATCAGCCTGATTATATGGCCCACAAACCCTTAGAAGTTTTGGAGTATTTTCAATAATACTCTTCGAAAATCTCTTCAAACCACGTCAACGTCGCCTTGCCGTATAGATGTGACTGACTTCGTCAGTCTTATCTACAACCTCAAAACAGTGTTTTGAGCAACCTGCGGCTAGTTTCCTAGTTTGCTCTTTGATTTTCATTGAGTATAACATAGACTTGGCAACCACTCCATTTCAGAAGAAACTGAAGAAGTTTCTACATAACAAAACGCATATTACCAAGGTTCTCCAAGACTTGATAATATGCGTTTTCTTTTTTATTCAACGTGGGTTGTTTGATTGGCGAAGGCGATAATGGCCTGCTTCAAGTCATCTCCACGGAGAGTTCGGAACTCTTCAATCTTTTGATCAATGGCTTCTAGAGGCATAACATTAACCTTACCAACGAAAATCTTATCCATAACCTGATTATCGACGAGTTCGGTTGATACCAAGAGTTCTTCGTAGAGTTTTTCGCCTGGGCGGATTCCAACTTCAACGATTGGAATTTCGCTTTCGGTGTGCCCGCTTAGAAGCACCATTTTCTTGGCCAAGTCGTAAATTTGACTGGTTTGCCCATATCAAGGATAAAGACTTCTCCATCCTTAGCATAAGCACCAGCATGGATAACCAGACGGCTAGCTTCTGGAATGGTCATAAAGTAACGGGTCATACGGAAGTCTGTCACCGTTACAGGACCGCCTTCAGCAATCTGACGTTCAAAGACAGGAATCACACTACCACGACTACCGAGAACATTCCCAAAACGGACTGCACAGTAGGTTGATTTGCTACGTTGGTTAAAGCCAGTGACAATCAACTCTGCCACACGCTTGGTTGCGCCCATAACATTCGGTGGATTGACCGCCTTGTCAGTCGAAATCATGACCATCTTAGGTACTTTGGCTGCATCAACAGCCTTGGCAACATTGTAGGTTCCGAGAATATTGTTCTTGAAGGCTTCTTTTGGATTGCGCTCCATCATCGGAACGTGTTTGTGGGCTGCAGCATGGTAAACAATGGCTGGTTTGTATTGCTCAAACACCTGCAAAAGACGGTCATAGTCCTGAATATCTGCAATAACAGGAACATAATCAATCCCTTGGAACTTACGAATCAATTCATGATAAACAAGGTAGATTGAGTTTTCCCCATGACCGAGCAAAACGATGCGTTCAGGATTGAAGCGGCTAACTTGGCGACAGATTTCAGAACCGATTGACCCTCCAGCACCTGTAACCAAGATTGTTTTTCCTGTAAGTTCTGTGCCCAGACGCGATTCGTCAAGACGAATTTCCTGACGACCCAAAAGGTCCGTAATATCAATTTTTTGGAAGCCAGTACCTGCTTGGTGAAGTCCTTGAACAACCGTTTCAACCTTAGGCATCTTGTAACATTTGACACCCAGTTTATTACACATCTGCAGGATACGCTCATATTCTGACGGATCAAGTGACGGAATCGCAACGATCACACGCTCGATTTGATGGCGTTTGGCTAATTCAGGCAGATTGTCATAAGAGCCTAAAACAGGGATACCACCAAGCTTTTGACCCTTTTTCTTAGCATCCTTGTCCAAAATACCAACAAGTTCTAATTCACTAGTTGGATGTTGGTAGCTGTTCATAAAGAGAGCTCCACCATCGCCAGCTCCAATCAAGAAGGTCCGACGGTGTTCTCCATCCCCACTTCCTTGTTTGCGTTTAGAGTAGATTAACTGCCAAGTAATCCGTGGCAATAAAATCAAGAAGGTACTCAACAAGATAAAGAGAATGATGAAACGGATTGAAAAGAGGGGCAAGAAGGCATAGCATATACTATATGACAAGACACTGCTAACAGTCACACCAAAAAAGATTTTCATGAAATCCGTAATCTTGCTGTAACGACTAATACTAGCGTTCAATCCCCAAAATGCAATCATCAGTTGATAAAACAGGAAGGCCAAACTCGTATAGATAATGTAGTCAACAGGTGCTGGATTAATCAAGCCATAGAATAAGATATAAGATACAATGATGGAAACCACCATACTCAAAATATCAAATATTCCCCAGAAAACCTGTTTTTGTTGTTTATTTAAAATTTCCACCAGATCAATCACATAATCTGTGAGTTTTTTATTCATAGAAATTTACTCCTCCTTAAAAGAGCTGAATAGTTATATTGTTATTATAACACTTTTTCTCTAGTTTACGATTTGCTACAATCTTTTACTTGCTTTTTCTTAACAGTTTCATAAAAATAAACTGTCGGACAAATCCTGGACAAAGGGCAACCACCATCTGAATCGCAACACTCTTGGCATACTCCATGTAAGAAATTTGTCCTCGCTTCAGCATCCGCTGACGAGCTTGACGATAGAGTTTGAGATAACGCAGTCCCCCACGACGCTCAAACATCCCTGCTCCGACACGAACCTGACACAAGATTTGATCCAGATTTCCAGTCCTAGCTCCTGCAGCAATCATATTGAGCCAGAGGAGGTCATCCTCCATATAAAGGCCATCTTCATAATTGCCAGCCTTGAGAACCATATCCTTCTTGAACATGACAGTCATGTGGTTAAAGGCACTTCTCATCCTTTGATAAGCCACAATATCTGCATGTTGAGTCGGAACACGACGGTAGGAAACAATCTCATCAGGATTATCAATAAACTCTGCAATATGGCCACCTAATAGGTCGAGGTTGTCCTTCTCCATTAGTTGAACCTGTTTCTCAAAACGGTCTGGAACAGCTATATCATCCGTATCCATACGGGCAATAATATCATACTGACACTGCAAAACACCCTGTCGAAGAGCCAGACCCAAACCTTGATTCTGCTCAAGAGGATAGCGTCTCACTGGAATATCAGACTCAGCTTCAAGCTGGTCTAATGCCTGATAGAGCTCAGGAGTCAAAGGCCCATCCTCAACCAAAACCAATTCGCTCGGTTTCAAGGTCTGATTTTGAACACTCTCAATAGCATCCTTTAAAAATATCGGATTTTCCTTGATATAGACCGACATCAATACGCTGATTTTTTGCTTTTCAGACACAGTTTTTCTCCAATGTATAGATTTCCTTCCACTATTTTATCATAATTTTCAAGACTTTCCTATTTTTATCTTGAAAGCCCAAAACCTGACTTGACATTATAGGGAAAAAGCCTTAAAATAAGCTGTTATTAAAATCAGCTAGAAGAGGTATTTTATGAAAAAGCAATCACTCTTTTTTGTTCCAGGTATTATCCTGATTGGTGTTTCCTTGCGGACTCCTTTTACTGTTTTACCCATTATTTTGGGAGATATTTCGCAAGGGCTGGGAGTAGAAGTTAGTTCGCTTGGTGTCCTAACCAGCCTTCCCCTCCTCATGTTTACCCTCTTCTCGCTCTTTCTACCCGACTGGCTCAGAAAATCGGCTTGGAGCATCTCTTCACCTACAGCCTCTTCTTCTTGACTATTGGCTCACTTATTCGACTAATCAATCTGCCCCTGCTCTATCTAGGAACCTTGATGGTTGGGGCAAGTATCGCAGTCATCAATGTGCTGCTTCCTAGTCTTATCCAAGCCAATCAACCAAAGAAGATTGGTTTTCTGACCACCTTATATGTAACCTCTATGGGGATTGCGACGGCTCTGGCTTCCTATCTGGCTGTGCCCATTACACAAGCCAGTTCTTGGAAAGGACTTATCATCCTCCTCACCCTGCTCTGCCTAGCAACTTTTTTGGTCTGGCTCCCAAATCACCGCTATAATCACAGACTGGCTCCACAAACCAAACAAAAAAGCCAAACAAAGGTCATGCGTAATAAACAGGTTTGGGCAGTTATTGTTTTTGCAGGTTTTCAATCCCTGCTCTTTTACACCGCTATGACCTGGCTACCTACCATGGCTATCCATGCAGGTCTATCCAGTCACGAGGCTGGCTTACTGACTTCTATCTTCTCTCTGATTAGCATTCCTTTTTCCATGACCATCCCAAGCCTGACAACCAGCTTGTCAACTCGCAACCGTCAGCTCATGCTCACTCTGGTTTCACTAGCTGGTGTTGTCGGTATTTCCATGCTCTTTTTCCCTATCGGTAATTTCTTTTACTGGCTTGCTATCCATCTCCTCATCGGAACCGCAACCAGCGCCCTCTTCCCTTATCTCATGGTCAACTTTTCACTCAAGACAAGCGCTCCTGAAAAGACAGCCCAATTGTCCGGCTTATCTCAAACAGGAGGCTATATCCTAGCAGCCTTTGGGCCGACTCTCTTTGGATACAGTTTTGACCTTTTCCACTCTTGGGTACCAGCTGTAGCCGCCCTCTTGCTCGTCGATATCCTGATGACTGTGGCCCTCTTTACAGTGGACAGAGCCGATAAAATCCTCTAAACTTCTAGTTTTACCTAGAAGTTTTTTATATATAAAAATTTTACACATTTCTCTTGACAGGGCTTTCATTTGGATGTACAATGTATGTGTAGAAAAATTATATATAAAAATCTTATACTCAATGAAAATCAAAGAGCAAACTAGGAACCTAACCGCAGGTTGCTCAAAGCACTGCTTTGAGGTTGTAGATAAGACTGACGAAGTCAGTTACATATATCTACGGCAAGGCGACGTTGACGTGGTTTGAAGAGATTTTCGAAGAGTATTATACATTAGAAAAGGAGGTTTCCCATGTACTTTCCAACATCCTCTGCCTTGATTGAATTTCTCATCTTGGCCGTACTGGAAAAAGAGGATTCTTATGGTTATGAGATTAGCCAAACCATTAAGCTGATCGCTAATATCAAAGAATCTACACTCTATCCTATCCTAAAAAAATTGGAAGGCAATAGCTTTCTAACAACCTATTCTAGAGAGTTCCAAGGTCGCATGCGTAAATACTACTCCTTGACAAATGGTGGTATAGAGCAGCTCTTGACTCTAAAAGATGAATGGACACTCTATACAGACACCATCAATGGCATCATAGAAGGGAGTATCCGCCATGACAAGAACTGAATACCTGACTCAGCTAGAACTCTATCTCAAGAAACTACCTGAAGCTGACCTCATCGAAGCCATGGACTATTTCAGGGAACTCTTTGACGATGCTGGAGTCGAAGGAGAGGAAGAACTCATCACTAGCTTGGGAACTCCCAAAGAAGCAGCCCACGAAGTTCTAGCAAATCTTCTCGATAAAAAAATCAATGAAGCGCCTGCTCAAAAGAATAACCGACAAATTTGCATATCGCCTTGTTAGCTTTGCTTGCAGCCCCCATCGGCATTCCTCTTGGAATCGCAATCCTTGTGTCCCTATTCGCAATCCTTGTGGCTGCTTCGACTGTCATTCTAGCTTTCTTTGCAGTTTCCATACTTGGTATCATCTGCGGATTCCTATTTTTAGTTGAAAGTTTCACTGTACTTGCCCAAGCCAAATCAGCCTTTATCTTGATTTTCGGTGCTGGTTTACTGGCTATCGGTGCTTCTTCACTGGTCTTACTAGGTATTTCCTATATAGCTCGCTTCTTCGGTCTACTCATTGTTCGCCTGGTGCAATTTGTTCTTAAAAAAGGAAAGAGAGGTGATCAACATGCGTAAATTGACAAAAGGATTTCTCATTTTTGGTGTGGTGACTACCGTTATCGGATTTATCCTGCTCTTTGTAGGTATCCAATCTGACGGGATCAAGAGCCTACTTGCCATGTCCAAGGAGCCTGTCTATGATAGTCGGATGGAAGAGCTGACCTTTGGCAAGGAAGTCGAAAACCTAGAAATCACTCTTCACCAACACGCGCTCACCATCACAGACTCTTTCGATGATCAAATCCACATTTCTTACCATCCATCTCTTTCTGCTCACCATGATCTTGTCACAAATCACAACGATAAAACTCTGAATATCACTGATAAGAAACTGTCTGAAACTCCATTTCTCTCTTCTGGAATTGGTGGGATTCTCCATATCGCAAGCAGCTACTCTAGTCGTTTTGATGAAGTTATCCTCCAACTGCCAAAAGGAAGAACTCTAAAAGGAATCAACATTTCAGCCAATCGTAGACAAACTAGTATTACTAATGCTAGTCTTGAAAATGCGACCCTTAATACAAATGGTTATCTCCTCCGAATTGAAGGAAGTCGAATCAAAAACAGCAAACTCACAACGCCCAATATCGTCAATATTTTTGATACAGACCTTACAGATAGTCAGCTAGAGTCAACAGAGAAGCACTTCCACGCTGAAAATATCCAAGTCCATGGTAAGGTTGAACTGACTGCCAAAAAGTATCTCAGAATCATCCTAGACCAGAAAGAGAACCAACGAATTAACTGGGACATCTCAAGCAACTATGGTTCTATCCACCAATTCACAAGAGAAGAGCCTGAATCAAGAGGTACGGAATTAAGCAACCCTTACAAAACTGAAAAAACCGATGTCAAGGATCAACTCATTGCTAGAGCTGATAATAATATTGAGCTAGTATCCATACCAAACAGACGTTGACAAAAGCGCTTACATCTGCTACTATGAAAGCATATTTATCTAACTAAAAAGGAGGTTCTACCATGAAACAAGAATGGTTTGAAAGTAATGATTTTGTAAAAACAACAAGCAAAAACAAGCCTGATGAACAAGCCCAAGATGTTGCAGACAAGGCTGAAGAAATTGTAGCCGATCTCGATACACCAATTGAAAAAAATACTCAAGTAGAGGAGAAATTCTCTCAAGTTGAAGCCGAACTGGAAAACCAGCATGAAGAGAAAATTGAAACGCCTGAAGACAGTGAAGCGAGAACAGAAATAGAAGAAAAGAAGGCATCCAATTCTACTGAAGAAGAGCCAGACCTTTCTAAAGAAACAGAAAAAGTCACTATAGCTGAAGAGAGTCAAGAAGCACTTCCTCAGCAAAAACCAACCACGAAAGAGCCCCTTCTTATCAGTCAATCCTTAGAAAGTCCCTATATCCCCGACCAAGTTCCAAAATCTAGGGATAAATGGAAAGAGCAAGCGCTTGATTTTTGGTCTTGGCTATTAGAAGCTCTCAAATCTCCTACGAGCAATCTTGAAACAAGTAGCACACATAGTTACACAGCCTTTCTCTTGCTCATTCTGTTTTCTGCGTCTTCCTTTTTCTTTAGTATCTACCACATCAAACATGCTTACTATGGACATATAGCAACTATGCATAATCACTTCCCTGAACAATTTGCTTCATTAAATCTCTTTTCGATTATCTCTATCCTAGTAGCAACAACACTCTTCTTCTTTTCATTCCTCTTGGGTAGTTTCGTTGTGAGACGATTTATCCACCAAGAAAAAGACTGGACGCTAGAAAAGGTTCTCCAACAATATAGTCAACTCTTGGCAATTCCAATCTTCCTCACTGCCACTGCTAGTTTCTTTGCCTTCTTTGACAGCCTGCGATTTACAGCCCTCTTGTGTGTGATTAGCATTGGAATCATTCTACTTGCTAGTCTCCATATCATTACAAGACCAAGTCAAGCAAGTGAAACTGACTCCTTCTATCAGTTATTCTTATCTGTCCTTGTGAACGGAGTCATTATCCTCCTCTTCTTTGTAGCTGAAGTAGCACTGATTGGGGATTATCTTCGTATCTTGGCCTTTCTTTAAACTTCAATCCTGTCACTCTGACAGGATTTTTTCTATGTCAAAAAGCAAGTCGATTGACCTGCTTCTGCTTTACTTTTCTTGTGCTAATGCTTTAAAATCTTGTCCTAGGATGGGTTGAACTTCTAATTGATTGGCGTCTAGTTGGTGGTAAGATGCTGATGGTAGTGACTCTAGGAATTTTGCATAGTCCAAGCGGGCGATGGCTTCATAGTCTTCTGGTTTAGAGCCGTCTCCTGTGATTTGAACCAAGTCAATCTCCCACTGCACTTCCTTATCCACCAATTGCTCCATATAGGCTGCAGGAACAAATGGTTCTCTCGGCAAAACAGTCTTGACGCCTTGAGCCAGATGGTAAACACCGTGCACTTGACCTTCTCCATCCTGATAGAAGGAAACTCTTGCAAAGTAGGCATCTGTCTCTTGAACCGCACGTACACGCGCTTCAAACTGAGCCAAGCCATCTTCCCCTAAAAAGCTTTTCAAGTCCTCAGGACTAAAGAAAACAGGATTAAAAATTCCTTGGCAAATCGTAAAACGGGCTGCAGTGTCTGCCAGATGAGCTTGAATACTTGCTTGGAAATAAGCTTCAAAATCAAAACCATCTAGTCCTTCAATCTCAGTTCCTGTATAAGCAAGTAGAGCATCTAAAAATGACTTGATAATCTGCCAGTCTGTCTTCGTTAGTAAATCAGGAAGATCGACACAGTAAGCCTTTTGACCATCAGCATAACTGACCTTAAAGAGAAATTGTGATTGGCCCACTATCGCACACTCGATATACTCAAGGCGGTTAAGAGGCTGACGAAGATAGACCGCATCATAACTATGCGACTCCAAACCATCTACCAAGGCCAAGATAGACTTGGCAGTCAAAATTTCCTGTTCTCCTAAAATGCTCTGTTTATTTGGAATAAAAAATGTTTTCGCCATAACTGGACTCCTTTGAAATCGTTTACATATAGTATACCTTATTTTCCTGAAAGATACAGAAACAAACTTTAGATTTTTGAGTAAAAAGCATAGAAAAACAGCCCCTGAGGACTGTTTGATCTTATACAGTAGCTGCTTGATCCAAGCTTTCACCGATAGCAGCTAGGCGCTCGATCACTTCAGCTTGTGTCAATTCATTTTCTGAAACATAGCGGTTACGTGGGTGAACACGGCACTCGTGTGAGCATCCACGAAGGTACTTGTCTTCATTTTCTTCTGATGTCAAGATACGACGGTTACAGAAGGGATTTCCACAGTTGACATAGCGTTCACATGGTGTTCCATCAAACCAGTCTTTTCCTACGATGGTTGGGTTGACATGGTTAACATCTACGGCGATACGCTCGTCAAAGACGTACATTTTCCCATCCCAAAGCTCACCTTGGACTTCTGGGTCTTTACCGTAAGTTGCGATTCCTCCGTGCAATTGGCCTACATCTTTGTATCCTTCACGGACCATCCAGCCTGAGAATTTCTCACAGCGAACGCCACCTGTACAGTAAACCACGACACGCTTATCCATGAATTTTTCCTTGTTATCACGGACCCATTGTGGCAACTCACGGAAGTTGCGGATGTCTGGGCGGATAGCCCCACGAAAATGTCCTAGGTCGTACTCATAATCGTTACGTGTGTCAAGGACAACTGTATCTTCGTCAAGAAGGGCTTCTTTGAACTCTTTTGGAGACAAGTAAGCACCTGTTGTTTCAAGTGGGTTGATGTCGTTGTCAAAGTCGTTGTCTTCCAAACCAAGGTGGACAATCTCTTTCTTGTAGCGAACAAACATCTTCTTGAAGGCTTGTTCACTTTCTTCGTCAATCTTGAACCAGAGGTCTTCCATGCCTGGGAGGCTGTGAACATAGTCCATGTATTTTTGAGTTGTTTCATAGTCACCTGAAACTGTTCCGTTAATTCCTTCGTCAGCGACTAGGATACGGCCTTTAAGGCCGATTGATTTACAGAAAGCCAAGTGGTCTGCAGCAAATTGCTCTGCATTTTCAATTGGAGTATAAAGGTAGTAAAGTAAGACACGAATATCTTTTGCCATAAGATTTGTTCTCTTTTCTATTCTTAAATTTTCAGAATTTTTTATCTAACTATACTAGTATACCTGCTTGAGAAAACGAATGCAATTTATTTGACTGGAAATTTATAGAAAGCGGTCTGTTCCTGAACTTCATCAGTAGCCATAGCGAATAGCAGATAATTCCCTCAATTTTTTGATCTGCTCGGCTTGACTTTCTGACAAAATCAGCTGATTATCAATCAACACACGTGAGACGTCAACGTTCATTTGACTCAATATAAATGGAGTAGAAGTCCCATCATCCTTTAATCGTCTTTTATAAATTACTAACTGATTTTTCAGGAGAGTCAGTTGAGGCGCATCCTTTATATCTTCCAATAGATAATCAATGATAGCCAAAGCTTCACAACGCCGTTCGCTTCCTCCTGCAAACCATTTTAATGGTGTCATTCTCATTTTCCTCCTGAAATACTTGATAAATTATCATTCTTACTCTTGTGCCAGTATTTTACCACACTCTATGTAAAAAAGTCAGTAGAAATGGGAAGGTTGCTACAATATTATTAATCACATGCACCGCATAGGATGGATAAATAGTGCTTGAGATTTCCTGAATGGTTACAATAAGGGACAAGAGTAACATGAATATCCATGTCTTTATTTCAAAAAATCACTGCCTTCCCCAGACAAGTCTGAGGAAAACAGTGATCACATTTTTAGGAATTAGGAATGATTACACGAAATCAATTGATCTTATGATTTTTTGTTTTTCAAGAATTCGTCGTATTGTTTTTGCATTTCGTTCAATACTTTTTCGTAGGCGCCTTCAGATTTCAATTTTTCCATCAATTCTGGAATAGCTTTGTCTGGGTCTACAGTACCAGTGTTGATAGCTGTATCGAATTGTTGCATTGTGTTAGAGATTGCTGAGATTTCAGATTTCACATTGTCAGTGTTAAAGATGAATCCAAGCGCTGGAGATTCTTTAGCTTCTGCCAATTGTTTCTTAGAATCTGCAATTTGTTGATCTGTAACGTTTTCGTTGATGTAAAGAATCCAGTTGTTACCAGTGTTCCATCCACCCATGTGAGTGTTTCCTTTGTATCCTTCAAGGACGCGAACACGGTTTTCTTTACCTTCAATTTTTTCCCAGTTCTTGCCTTCTGGACCGTAAACAAGACCGTTCAAGAGTTCTGCGTTAGTGTTCAAGAGATTCAACACTTCCATTGATTTTTCTTTGTTCTTAGAGTTGTTTGAGATAACAAAGTTAGCAACTTGTGTTGTTTGGTTTTTCTTGATGAAGTTAGTGATTGGTTTGATTTGGATATCTTTGTTAGCAACACGTGAAAGCAAGCTGTTACCGTAGTCAGCTGGTCCTACTGTTTCTTCACGAACGAACCAAGTATCTTGTTGAAGGTCAAATGAAGTATCGCTTGTTGCTACGTCTTTTGGAATGTATCCAGCTTCATAGAATTTGTGAAGTGTCTTCAAGTGTTCTTTGAAACGAGGCACTTCGTAACGGTTTACGATCTTAGTAGTGTCTCCTTCAAGGTCGATAACGAATGGAAGGCCATTTGGAACTGGGTAGTCAAAGTTATCAGATGGGATGAAGTTCTTAGTAACCGCAAATGGCACTACATCTGGAGCTTTTTCTTTGATTTGTTTCAAGACTGGTTCAAGTGTTTCGTATGAAGTGACACCTGAAATATCGATACCATATTTAGCAAGAAGAGTTCCGTTGAAGGCGAAGTTTTGAGATGATGCAACGTTGGCTGCAACTGGAACTGCGTAAATTTTACCGTTAATGCTGTTACCTTTAATGTAAGCTGGGTCAAGTGCTTTGTAAAGTTCTGCCCCTTCTTTCTTGTACAAGTCAGTCAAGTCAGCATAAGCACCTTTTTGAGCATTTACAACATAGTTAGATGCAAAGGCGATATCGTAGTTTTCACCAGATGATGTGATAACTGACATTTTCTTATCATAGTCACCCCATCCAAGATATTGGATATCCAATTTAGCACCAACTTTTTCTCCGATGATTTTGTTGGCATTTTCTAGCAATTCATCCAAGTTATCTGGTTTGTCACCAATTTGGTACATTTTGATAACAGTTTTTTCACCTGAAGCTGAGTCAGCAGCTTTCTTGTTACCTGAAAGGTTTCCACAAGCAGCGAGACCAGCAGCCAAAGCGACTACACTAGCAGATGCAAAAGCATATTTTTTCCAGTTTTTCATGATAAAAACTCCTTTTTTTATTTTTAAACTTATAAACAATGTAATAATCTTAACTTCACGCAAGGGAAGTTTGGAAACGAGAAATGTTATTTCTCAACAAACACTATTCTTTCACGCCACCGATAGTCAAACCTTTACAAAGTAGCGTTGGAAGAATGGATACAGAATCGCGATTGGAAGGGTTGCGACTACAACCATGGCCATACGTCCTGTTTCTTTTGGTAGAGCAACTCCCAGTTGACCAGATAGACCGACTGCTTTTGCGATGTAGTCCATATTTTGTTGGATTTGCATGAGCAAATATTGCAATGGGTACAAGTTGTCACTCTTAATGTAAAGAAGGGCGTTGAACCAGTCATTCCAGAAACCAAGTGCTGTCAAGAGCGTGATGGTTGCGATACCTGGTAGTGACAATGGCAAACAGATTTGGAAGAAGATCCGAGCCTCACTAGCACCATCGATACGAGCGGATTCTAGAATAGCTTCTGGAATGGTCTTCTTGAAGAAGGAACGCATCAAGATGATGTTAAATGGTGAGAGAAGCATTGGAACAATCAAGGCCCAAACTGTATCACCAAGTTGAAGTAAACGAGTTACCACGATATAGCCTGGTACCAAACCAGCGTTGAACAACATACTAAGAAGGGCAAAAATCGTAAAGAATCTGCGATACTTAAAGGTTGTCCGTGAGATGGCGTAGGCATAAGTTGTTGTGATAAAAACGTTTGTGATCGTCCCCACCACTGTTACAAAGACTGAGATGAAGAGGGCTTGGAGGATTTTATCCTTAAACTGTGCCAAGAACTCAAATCCGTCTAATCCAAATTGTGATGGGAAGAAGCTATATCCATTTTGGAGGATACTCTTTTCATCTGTCACCGAAATAACAATAACGAATACGAAGGGTAGGATACAAGAGAGGGCAATCAAACCAGAAATGGTACTGAAGAAGATATCTGCTTTCTTACTGAAGGAGTGAATGCCGACATTATCAATTTTTTCTTTTTTAATTTTCTTTTCTGCCATATTCTCCTCCTTTCTAGAACAAAGCTGAGTTTGGATCAACTCGTCTTGCAAGTAAGTTTGATAGGATAACCAAAATCAAGCCGACAACTGATTGATAGAGACCTGCCGCTGAAGCCATCCCGATATCTGCTGTCTGAGTCAAGCCATTATATACATATACGTCCAAGACATTGGTTACGTTATAAAGCTGACCAGCATTGTGGGGGATTTGGTAGAAGAGACCAAAGTCTGCACGGAAGATGTTTCCGACTGCAAGAATGGTCAATACGGTTACCAATGGTGTCAACTGCGGAATGGTTACATTGCGAATTCGTTGCCATTTGCTGGCCCCATCCACTGTCGCTGCTTCGTAGTAGGTTGGATCAATTCCCATGATTGTCGCATAGTACATGACACTGCTATATCCAAAACCTTTCCAAATACCTAGGAAGAGTAAAAGATATGGCCAGATGCCCAAGTCAGCATAGAAATTGATTTCCTTCATTCCGATAAATTCTAGAAAATGGTTGAACACCCCTTTATCAATATTTAGAAAGGCATCTGTAAAGAAACTGATGATAACCCAAGATAAGAAGTAAGGGAACAGCATGGAAGTTTGGAAGATTTTAACCATTCTCTTAGAACGGAGTTCACTGAGGATAATGGCAATCCCTACTGATACAATCAAGCCAACAAAGATAAAGCCAAGATTGTAGAGGAGGGTATTTCGTGTGATAATAAAGGCGTCTTTTGAACTAAACAAGAATCTGAAGTTATCGAGTCCGACCCATTTACTATTCACGATACTATCTATAAATCCATTACTGGTCATATGGTAGTCTTTAAAGGCAACCACGTTCCCAAATACTGGAATGTAGAAGAATAGAATCAACCAGAGCGCCCCTGGCAAAACCATCAAGAGAAAGATCCAGTTGTCTCTCAAGGTTTTTGAAAACTTATTCATAATTTCCTCCCTTTTTTATTTTGATATCCATCTAAAAATTCCTTTTTAGACTTTTGATAACGATTACATTATTAGTATACTCCTATTTGAAGGTTAGGTTAAACTACTAATTATAGAAAAAACTCCACAAATTATTTTATGTGGAGTACTTTTGAAGAAAGGGATGTTTCACGAGAAACCCCCTGCGCCAGGCAAGGTGTTCTTATTTTAGGTTGTATAAATAGTAGATGCTGTCGCTATGGTATGCCATTGGTTGGCTGTCGTAGCTGCAAAGTCCTTGTCAGCGTAAAAGTCAGTAAATGGCAGAATCTCTACCTCTAGTTCGTCGATACGCGAGATGGAACCAGCTAGATAGTCTTCAATACGACTTTCTGCTCGCTTAATCCGTTGCAAGAGCCCACCCATACGAATATCGACCGTATCCAAACCGAAAACCTTGTTTTCTTTCAGCCATTGGTGGCTAAAGAGCTTGTGGAAGTTTTTAATCTCACTTCTTAGTTTTGGCAATTCTTCTCTGGCAATTTGTTTCAAGCTTTCTTTATCATCCGCTTGATAGGCTTGGCGAATGCGTCGTCCCACATCAACCTTGCTGCTTAAAATAGCATTCAACTGAGCCTGAGTTTCGAAAAGATAAGCATAGTCGCCAGCTTTTTCTTTAATGTCAGAAAGAGTTTCAGCTGCTTGGGCAAAGTGAGGCTTGTCCTGTTCAGGAGTCATGTGCTTGTCAAGAATTGGACAAAGCACATCCTGATAAAAGGTATAGCGGTTGGGGTTAATCCCACTAAGATTTCCTGGTAGGTCTGGCAAGAGATTGGCGAGGTCAATCTGCATAAAGTCCTCAACCGATAGACCTGTATTGGTCTTGAAGTGAGCAGACAAGCGCTCTAAATCGTTGCGGTAGCTGAGTTCTGCCCAGATTTGCAAGCTCGGTAAGATTGAGAATTGGGCTGTTTCACCACCATTATCTCCCCAACCAGTCACGATGACTTCTTTAATCTGATTGGCACGGCAGGCTTTATTTGCTTCAACAGCGATGAGACGGCTGAAATGGTTGTGTGGCGTAAAACCAATCCACTTCCAAGCACCACCTGCAAAGGCGATATCCTGACTAATCTTGTGGTGATTGCTGAAGTTACGGTTGTATTTTTCTTCGCTATCCTGATAATAATCCCAGTAAACCAAGGTCACACGGTCTTTTAGACGGTCTAAATAAACGCGAGTTTCTTCTGGAATTTCTACATCACGGTCGTACTGACCATCTGCTGACATGAGCTTGAAAAACATATCACTCCACATCTGACAGTGGAAACCATACTTGTCTGCGATATCAAGCACGCGCTCCAAGTGTTGGCACATCAGGAGACTACGATCAACAACACCATTTAGGATGAGGTAGCGTCCCAATCCAACCAAGTGGGCTTCGTCCATACCGATATTGACTTTGCGAGTTTGTAGCTTAGACAGAGTCGCAAACATGCCGTCAATTAGGTCGTAAACTTTTTCTTCGCCAATGAGGAGAATGTCCTCTACATCACGAAGTTGCTGGACTTCTTTGACACCCCATTTGACAAAGGCTGATAAGTGAGCCAAGGTCTGGATACAAGGAACAAAAGTCATGTCAAACTGCTGGGCATAGGCTTCGATTTCCTGTAATTCTTCAGCTGAATAAGCCCCGCGGAAATAACCAAAATAAGGTTGCCCCTCAATCTGATAGGTGTCTTCCATGTAGAGCTCAAAGGTTGAATAACCCATGAGAGCCAAGACTTTAATCATCTGCTTGGCAGATGCAACATTTAGAACTGCATTTCGCGAACAGTCAGCCATGTAGGCTAAATCTTCATATGCTGCCTGTTCTTCAATCTCCACCTTGTCGCCTTCTGCTAAAGCTGTTGCTAGCACAGATAAAGCACGGTAGAGTTGATGAGGTTTACGGTAGGTCAATTGATAGCGACCACCCTCTCCCTTGATAGAGATGGAGGTTTGATCAGACTGAGCGACTGCCACCTCTACATCTGATAGAGAAATGTGATTTTTTAATGCTTCAACAGCTTGGGCTTGTTTGGGACTAAGTCCGATAAAAACTTACCATTGGTTTTTCCTCCTGTAACCAGTTGACAAGGGCACCGTAGAGATTGGCATCTGCCTGATAGGTGCAAGCTTGGATCACTGGCGCAATTGTATACTCTTCATATCTTTCCACAAAAGACGTCTACCGCTTTTTTTGCACCCCTTTGATAAAAATCAGGGTTCTGACTGATAGAGCCACCTAGGCTAATGACATCTGGGTCGATTAGATACTGGATATTGAGTAATCCTTGAGCTAGATTACGATTCATACGCTCAATGGCTTCTTGGCAAAGGGCATTGCCTGCTGCAGCCTCTTGATAAACCTTACGGCCATCCCAATCGGTTTGACCAGATTTTTTTCGATGACATAGCGAACCATGTTTCCTGTCGAAGCAAGTTGCGACCAGTTGTTGAGCTTTTTCTGCAGGTTCGATAGTTGTCATGTAACCAAACTCTCCACCCAAGCCATGGCGACCACGGTGTAGCTTACCATTAATAATCATAGCTCCACCGATTCCTGTACCAATCACAACACAAGCTGCATTTTTCAATCTCAGGATGAGCAAGTAGTTCACTAAGTCCAACACAGTTGGCATCATTTTCTAGATGGACAGGTAGTTGGTGATGAGCAAGGGCCTCGTACCATGAAAAACCATGGATATATGGAATGGCACTAATCCCCTCAATCACCCCTGTTTCTTGATTAACCGCACCTGGCACACTCATAGCAATCCCACGATAGTCCTGTTCTGACAAGCGTTGGTCCAACCAAGCCAACAAATCTTCTAGAGTCTCTGGCGTTGGGGTGCTGGCCTTATCTAAAATCTTTCCATCCGGAGTTAGACTAGCAAACTTAATGCCAGTCCCTCCGATATCAATGGTTGCAATCGTCATATTTTCACCAAAAAAGGGGCGAATCAGCAGTTGGTTCTTACTTTTTCGCTCCTCCTTTCTGTTTATGTTTACTTTTTGAAATTAAATTTCTTCTTTTTGAATCAATTCTGTGCGAATTTCTTGTGGCGCCAATAGTCCTGAATGAACTGGATATGGGCGTTCTAGCAAGTCAAGAATAGTTTGTTGTTTTTCAGACACGCGAACATTTTCTTGACTCATATTGTAGTAACGAAGGACGTATCCTTCTTCATTTTCAGCAACTTTAAAGGCTGTTGGGCAGACTTGTGGCAAGCTAAGTGCTGGATGGTTAAAGAGACTACCTGTTGCAGCAACACTACCCTCTTGTTTTGCAACTTGAAGAGCTGTAAATGGCACCTGGAAGGCTTTTGCACGACGGAAGGCTGAGAAACGTTCGCCTGCTTGATGGCATTCTACTGCAAACTCAACTTCGATATCACGCAAGCACTGAGCTTCCGGTGTTGGGAAGTACCCCCAGTCACCGAGTTCGCCTGAAGCACGAAGAAGTGTTACAGCCATAGTATCGTCTCCAAGAATTTCATACTCGTGCAATCCTTTATTTGCTACAGTTACAGCCTTTTCATCATCATAAAGGCTGACAAAGGCTTGTTGGTGTTGTGGATTTTCAGGATTCTCCCAAGAAGCTGCTGGTTTATTTGGTCTTGTCACAACTTCATAGATGCTTTCAGAGTCATTGCTTGGACGCGTATTATGAGTCTTGACCAAGAGACGGATACGGTGGTCCTTGGCTGTGTTAGTAAAGCAGGTCTTGAAGCGGATTTGTGGATTGTCAACAAAGACGGTCATCTCTGTTTCCAGAGGAATGGTTGTCAACTCTTCTGAACGACCTGCATCTCGTTTCATGAACTCAATAATGCCTCTTTGTTCAGCATCCAATTTTTCATCTGCACTGACTGGAATCGTCAAATCATGCTTGAGCAAGATTTTAGCATAGCGAGCATTGTTTTCTAGGACATCGTATCCTTTCAATTGAGCATAGATTGGCTCAGTTCCTTTTGGTTGGAAGTAAATGTACTCGTTACCAATGTCTCCACGATCCTCAAAGCGGATAAAGTCTTCGTAAGCTTCGTTTGTAGTCTTATCATAGACTGTGATTCCTTGGTCTACACTCACAGTTACAAACGGTGTATCAATCACTCCATTTTGATAAATACCATCTCGGTATTCTACTTGGCCTTCAACCAATTGGAAGCTTGCCCAAGAAAGTGGAGCAAGATGAACTGGGATTGTCACGCGCACTTGACGAGCAATATAGGGTTGGCGGAACTTGTCCTTAGGTAAAGTATAGCCAAAACTTGCACCCAAGTCTTCAATCTTTGCTTCAATGATATGGCCATCCAAATCTTCCACATGGTACTCTGGCAAGGTCAAGGCTGCCATCTTCTTGTAGCCTTCAGTCGGATGCAATTCTTTGAAATCACAGGTAACAACATCCACCACAACACTGACGGTATCAACCTTGTCATGTAAAGCTGTGTTGACAACGGTGAAGAGGTGATCGCTATGCGCATTTTGGGTAGCTAGCTTGCCCTTCCATTCATTAAGAAGGTTGCTCTTGACAAAGTTTCCGACTTGGTTAACCTTGGCAAAACGAACTTCCATTTCTCGGTGGACCTCGTCAATACTGCATCCACAGATACTATCGTGGGGCGCATTTTGTAGAAGCACTTTCCAAGCATAGGTCAATTGATCCTTGTGGTTATGTCCACCAGTGATGATAGTCAATGGTTCCACGACCTGCTCGAGCAAGTTACTATTTTCTTGGAAGGCTTGTTTGAGGTAAACGCGTGAAGAAGAGGTGTTGGCAAGAGTGTACCAACCATCTGTTTCTTGGCTGGTCAACTCACCTGTGACCGTTGATAGGTTTTCAGGAAGTGCACTTTCCACTGCTTGCACATATTCGTCAAAAGAACTGTGAATAAAGGTCACGTCAGGGAAAAGTTCGTTGGCTACACGAATAGCTTCGCTCAGATTTTTCTGTACAGGTTGGTGGTCACAGCCGTTCATCATCAACCATTGGTTGGTCGAAGCGTAGTCACGCACATCTGCCAGTTTTTGCTTCCAGAAGGTCAAGGCCTCGTCTTTATCAACTGGAATTTCATTCCCGTTACTGTACCAATTGGCAAATAGGATACCGAGAACACGACTACCATCTGCGCCCTGCCAGTACATTTCTGAAAATTGAGAAGTAAATTGCTCATCTTCAAGGACTTGGTTGTCAAATCCAATCGGCTTGACACCACGACCAAAGGCTGCCACGTGAATGCCTGATTTTTGCAGGATTTGAGGAGCTTGTCCCATATTTCCAAAGGTATCTGGGAAGTAACCAACCTGAGTTGATTTGCCCCATTTTGCAGCTTCTTGCTGACCAATAAGAGTATTGCGGACATTGGCTTCACTTGAAATCAAGTAATCATCCTGCAAGATGTAAAAGGGACCAATTTTAAGTTTGCCTTGGTCGATGTAACGTTGGACTTTGTCGCGATTTTCAGGGCGAATCTCCAAGTAGTCATCAAGGACAATGGTTTGACCATCCAAGTGGAAGCTCTTGAACTCAGAGTCATTTTCAAAGAGATCAAAGAGATTGTCAAATAATTCCACCAACTGCATACGGTGGCTTTCAAAAGGTAAGTACCACTCACGATCCCAGTGACTATGTGAGATAATATGTACAACAACATTTTCCATGAAGTAAAACCTCATTCTAAATTTAAATTTTTATTGTTAACATTTTTGGATGTAAGATTTGCTCAATCAAATTCAACAAATCACCAACAGTTTAACTCTAAATATTTTATTTATCAAGAATTTAACTACGATTTGAGATGAAATTTGAAAGAAGTAAATATTCAGTTACTTTGTCTTAGTAAACTGACTAAAAACAAGTAAAATCCTAGATTAACGAATATCTAGGTAATCCAAGACTAATTCGCAGAACATCATGTTGGCCCATGAGAACCATTCGCGTGAGTAGAGGGTTGGATCATCTACGTGGAAGCTTTCGTGCATCACACCTGTTCCACCATCGCAAGCAACGAGCTGATCTAGCAAGAATTTCTTCTCTGCCTTATCCGTCGTTGTCAATCCTTGGATAGAAAGGGCAATCGGCCAGATATAGCGGTAGAAGGTATGTGAACTTCCAAGTCCACTTGCGTACTCTCCTTGGTAGAAGTAAGGATTTTCAGGACTAAGAATGGTGCGACGAGTAGCTTGATACACTTCGTCATTGACATCACAGTAACCAAGATATGGAGCAGCCAACAAACTTGGCACGTTAGGATCATCCATGATACTAGCATTTCCTAGACCATCCACTTCAAAGGCGTAAATCTTTTCACCCTTGCTGTTAGTGGTGTAGGCGTAGTTTTCGATTCCTTCTTGGATTTCAGCTTGCAGGCGTTTGGCATCAGCAATAATACTTTCACTATCAGCTAGATTCAATGTTGCAAAGATTTCTTGCACATAACCCAAGACAACTACTGCAAACATATTTGACGGGATTAAGTAGCTATACTGACAACAGTCGTCACTTGGACGAAAGGCTGACCAAGTCATCCCAGTCACGGCAAAGGCTGGCCCAAAACCGTCATTTACCAAGGTATCTTCCTTGCGATCGGTATCACGAACAAAGCGATAAGGCGAGTTCTTGTGGTCTTGTTCCACTGTCCAGAGATGGAGAATTTCCTTGGTCGCTGTGACAAAGGTTTCATCAAATTGACTAGTTTCTCCAGTTTCTTTCCAGAGAAGATAAGCCAACTGCAAAGGGTAGCAAAGCGAATCCACTTCATACTTGCGCTCCCAAATCCAGCCATTCAAATCAGTGTGATCAGTCTCGTGATGCCCCTTCCAGTTCTCCTCAATATTGAAAGAGTTGGCATAAGGATCTTTGAGAATCAAGGTCATCTGTCGTTTGACCAAACCAGCAATGGTCTGACGCAAACGAGGGTCTCTTTTAGCCACATGAAGATAAGGTCTAAGCTGAGCAGTGGAGTCACGAAGCCACATAGCTGGAATATCGCCTGTCAGTACAAAAGTCGAACCATCTTCTAAAATCTCAACTGTATTGTCTAAAGTGTCTGTGTAGCAACGTTCAAAGACATCAACCCACTCAGGATGCTCCTTGGCACGCTCTGCTACCTCATCTAGCCACTCTCTGACAATTTCTTTTGAATAAACCATAAACTATTTTGCCTCTTTCAAACAGATTTTCATTTTCAGTATATAGCTTTTAGTCCAGAAAATATATACACAAATGTTAGTCATTATTCTACAAAATTGTTATATTTGAAAGTCATTTTCTAAAAAGTCTCCTTTTTTTCTGATATAATGTAGAAAACTACTGAAGGAATTACTATGAAACCTATACTTGAATCCATTGATACACGTTTTGGAACAGCCAGTAAACATGCATTTTCACGAGGAAATACCCTACCCTACACAGGTGTTCCTTTTGGCATGAATTACTTTGTTCCACAAACTAGCGACCAGGAAAGTTCTTGGTTCTTTGATCCCCATCTTCCTATCTTTCAGGGTATTCGACTAACCCACCAACCTAGCCCTTGGATCGGCGATTATTCTTGGTTACTAATGACTCCTGTTGTAGGAGAAATCAGCAGTGACTCACTCTTCCATCGTCAATCTTCTTATGCTCAGGACAAAGCTTCTTTCCAGCCTCATTATTTGAAAATCTTCTCTTTGCGCTATCAGATTGAAACTCAGTTAAGTCCTACTTGCTATGGAGCTTCTGTTCGTATAGAGCAAAAGCAAGGAAAAGCCCTATCCCTCTATCTTCACGCAGCAGATGAACTGACAGTAGAACAAGTGGATAAGCGAACTCTGGCCCTGAGACAAGAAGGTGAAACTGAAACCAATAAAAGTCCCCTCGTCATGTATACTGCTCTCGCATTTTCTGTAGAAATCCTTTCTATTACGCAAGAGGGGCAAGACTGGCGTATTGACTTGGCTGGAGCGGAAACTCAAGTTCAACTGGCGACTTCTTTTATTTCTAAAGAACAGGCCCTCTTTAATCTGCCTAGAAAAGACTTTGAAGAAACAAAATCAGATGCTAAAGCTAGTTGGGAAAACCTTCTAGGTCGTTTTGATGTCGTGGAAACTGGCTCTGTAGACCGAACATTTTTTGATCACTGTCTTTATCGGCTCTTTCTTTTCCCACAAACCTTCTATGAGGTAAATGAGCAAGGCGAGACTATTCATATAGACCTTGCTTCAGGAACGATCAAGCCTGGTCTACTCTTTACCAACAATGGTTTTTGGGATACCTTCCGCACTTCTTTCCCACTCTTTTCCTTGATTATTCCGGAATACTATCGCCAGTTTCTCGAAGGCTTTCTCAATAGCTACCGTGACACCGGATACCTCCCTAAGTGGCTGGCTCCTGACGAACGAGGCATGATGCCTGGTACTTTGATCGATGGTCTTATTGCAGATAGTGCTTGTAAAGATATGGCGCCTGATCTTGAAGAAGAATTTCTCAAAGCTATGCTTGAAACTGCGACCAAGGCAGATCCAAAAGCTATCAACGGACGCCATGGCCTTTCTCAATACCAAGAACTCGGCTACTTATCCACAGATTATCATGAAAGTGTCAGCCACACACTAGACTATGCTTACAGCGACTTTTGTATCGCCAGCTGTGCCAAAAAACGAGGGAAAATAGAAATCGCTGAAACCTACAAGGCCGCATCACAAAATTACCGCCATCTATTTGACGCTGAGACAGGTTACATGAGAGCGCGTGATAGTCAAGGCAACTTCCGCCCTGACTTCTCTCCTTATAGTTGGGGACGCGACTATGCCGAATGTTCAGCCGTTCAAGCTACTTTAGGCGTCCTCCACGACATCCCAGGTTTGATCCAACTTATGGGTGGAAAAGAAGCCTTCAGCAACTATCTTTTGAAAACCTGTCAAGATGCTCCCCTCTTTGAGACAACAGGCTATGGTTACGAGATTCACGAAATGAGCGAAATGGCTACTGCTCCTTTTGGACAAATCGCTATTTCCAACCAGCCGAGCTTCCACATTCCTTATCTCTTCCGCTACAGCGCTTACCCTGACTACACTGCCCTTCTCATCAAGACGATCCGTCAGAAAGCTTTTCACCCCAGTTGGGAAGCCTATCCTGGTGACGAGGATAACGGTAGTCTATCTGCTTGGTACATCTGGTCAGCTCTCGGATTTTATCCGACCTGTCCAGGCAAACCAAGCTATGACCTCGGAATCCCTCTCTTTGACCATCTACGAGTCTATCTCGCTAAAGAAGGTAAATGGCTGGATATCCATACTAAACAAAACCACAGCCATTTTAACTTTGTAAAAGAATGCCGACTGGACAAAACTCCAGTATCTAGCATTCAACACCAAGACCTCTTGAAAGCTGAGCAACTAACCTTTACACTTAGCTGGTTGCCAAGTCACTAACTAGTAGACAAAAGAACCTTTGCAAAGGTTCTCAGATTGAAGACAAAGTCCTTAGAACTCCAGTTTCTAAGGGCTTTTCTTGTGTAAAGTCGTATAATAGAGGTAAGAAGAGTTGTGAGGTGTTCCCTATGTTTCACAAAGAAAAACCTGATTATAATCGTAAGCAATATGGTTTCTATACAATAGACGAATTGGTCCCAAAAGATCACTTTCTTCGACAAGTTGATTCAAAAGTTGATTTTGACTTTATCTATGACTTGGTAGAAGATACCTATAGTCCAGATAAGGGTCGTCCTAGTCTTGATCCCGTTATGTTAGTCAAAATTTCTTTGATCAAATGTTTTTATGGAATCCGTTCCATGCGCCAAACCATTAAAGAGATTGAAGTTAACGTGGCCTATCGTTGGTTTCTTGGTCTGACTTTAGATGATAAGGTCCCTCATTTTACTACCTATGGGAAGAATTACAGCCGTCGTTTTCAAGATAAAGAACTCATTTCTGAGATTTTTTCCCAAGTTCTCAACCAAGCTTTGTATGCTGGTTTAATTGATCCTTCTGAAATATTTGTGGATGGTACCCATATCAAAGCGGCGGCTAATAGTCACAAGTATCGTAAGGAAATGGTAGACCAACAAGCTAAATTTATGAGTGAACAATTGGCAGTTGAGATTGATTTAGATAGGAAAAAACACGAAAAAAAGTCCTTAAAGCCCGCAAAAGAAAGTGAGGCTAAGGAAAAGAAAAATCTCAACGACAGATCCCGAGTGTGGTTGGTTTCACAAGGGCGAACATAAGGAAGTATTTGCCTATTCTGCTCAAGTTGCTTGTGATAAGCATGGTTGGGCCTTAGCTTATACGGTTGAAGCAGGAAATGTTCATGATAGTCAGGCTTTCCCTGCTCTTTTTTCAAAGTTAGAGCCATTCTCGCCCCGCTATATTATTGCGGATTCAGGTTACAAGACCCCAGCTATTGCCCATTATTTGTTAGAGCGAAACATCATTCCTGTTTTTCCTTATACTCGTCCAAAGGGAGTAAAGGGGAACTTAAGGCCTAGTAATTTTGTTTATGATGCAAGTTATGATCATTATGTTTGTCCAGAGAATCAAGTATTAAGCTATCGCACAACCACTCGTGAAGGCTACCGTGAGTATAAGAGTAATCCTAAAGTATGTGTTTCCTGTCCTTTATTATCCATTTGTACCCAAAGCAAGAATTTTCAAAAAGTAGTAACGAGACATGTCTGGAAAGATGCCCTTGAATTTTGTGAGGAGATTCGTCACCAAAGAGAAATGAAAGAGCTCTATAAGAAGCGCAAAGAAACCGTTGAACGACTCTTTGGGACGGCTAAGGAATACCATAATTTGAGATACACTAGAGAGAAAGGAAAGTCCAAAATGGAGGATCAGGTTGGGCTTACTTTGGCATGCTTAAATATTAAAAAATTAGTGAAATGGATAGCGAATATCCCTTTTTATTTTGTTCTAAATCCGGTTTTTGGTTGGAATATCAGATGATGAGACAAAATATTTTTGAAAAGCAAAAAAGACAAACGCCAAAAATGACGTTTGTCTACATTCTGAGAACCTTTGCAAAGGTTCTTTTATTTTATGAAACTTGAACTTGAGCTTGATCAGCC
>BNJS01002338.1_pt1 | contig 57483 bp, 70 predicted proteins | sample 8540461 | NCBI WGS metagenome assembly BNJS01 (sample SAMD00202454, study PRJDB9452) | human saliva metagenome | isolation source: human saliva | place: Japan
CAACAGAATTATTGGCGTGAGGCATTATCCATACAGTTACTCACCGAGGAACCGTTAATAGAGACCCATGCACAATCATCGTTGACAGTACGAAGATTGTCAGCATAAAGGATGTTGATAATGGCAATATCCGTAAGATGTAATCAAGGCCTGTCCTCTTCAAAAGCAAGCCACAAAAGCATAATGGGCAGCAATGGTTACTACGCGCGACATGGGTTTGCTCATGAGCTGCTAAGGAAGAACTTGAGAGCTATGATAAAGCCAAAATTCGAAGAACTTGTATATAGTATTAATAAGAACTTATCATACCGTAATGGTAGTCCTTAGATGCGTCGTTGGTATTGTCCCAATACGCACCTATGCATCTAATATCAAAGCGATTTTGAGCGGGATGAGGCCAAAACTGCGCTGGCATGGAGTGCATTGTTCTGGTGGGAGCTCAGAGCGAAAGTATTGCACTTTGCAGAAGAAATAAGGAAGGTATCATGATAAATCTGTTCCTATTCCGTTATCCGCTTATTCACACTGAGGAGTACGGTGTCCTCCTCCAAAGAGATGTATAATTATTCAATATGCATCATGTGGGGCTATATGTCTGCATCGAAGATGCTGAGCCGCATAATCGAGATTAGCCGCAGCTATGGCGTCGATGCTCAGATCGTCGGTCGTGTAAGGAAGATCGTGCTGAGGGTAATAGCCTGGGAATACACCTCCTTAGGGCGTACTTAAGTATTAAGAACAATAATAAATCACGACAAAACACTACATAGTATATGGCATCAGAGAACGACGGTGAGTCATGCAGCGTCTGAGAAGTCCGTTTTGAGTGAATAGCACTTCCTTATTACTGCAACAGACGATTAGTGCACGGACTCAAAACGCCTCATGCGAAGCTCGGTAGAGTGTGCCGTGATTTGGGGCGAAATATCCTCGCCAGGAAAGGAATATCGTAATCTATTAGGGAACACAGTGAAGGGCGTAGAAACGCTCAGAGCAGAGAGTGACCGAACTGAGGAACTATGGCTCGTGGAAATGATGAATGGAAAGTTTGAAGAGCGCATTCCGAGCCTAGAAGAAGGGTCAAGCTCCTACCCAGCTATCCCTGCAGACTCGCAGAGGATGGCTGAGGAAGAATGGAAGTTGTAAATCCCGTGGTGGTACGGGTGGCGATGAAGCTGCACATCTTTGCAGGTAAGGACCTTTACAAAGATGTACGTACGCATACTGACGAAGGGACGCATGGCTGGAAAGTGCGAGGTAACAAGCGTTGAAGCGAAGGTACAGCCAGTGCTGGCTAAAGAAATTATCTTCAGTGTTACTGGTGAAAGTGTTTATGGTATTCTCAAGCATGAGAGTGGGATTACACCCGCGTACAGCGTGTGCAGCAACAGAGACTCAGACGTGTACACACTGAGCAGCATCTGCGCAGCGTCCTTCCCGAGGCAGAGGAAGTGGGTGTCGTATTACGTCCTGCTGATATCGACGATCCACACTCAGGTCTGGAAGTGCAAAGTGGAGGGTCAGAACGTCAGCAAAGGTAGGAAACTAAAGTGCAGCTAACACACACAAACCTACGGGTATTGTCGTGATGGGTCAGCAAACTGCTTACGTACATCGCTACGAACAGAGAGCTTGCTATGCAGATGTTGCGTACCAAGTCTCTATGATATAGAGTTTCTAAGCATAATGAAGTCTATCGCTGCCAAGCGTAAGACGATGGTCTCTACAGGGAGAGGTCTGCTAAAATCCGTGCAGCAACTATCCTACAAGGTCGCGTAACTGACCACTTAGAATAAACCTCACGCTGTATAACCCGAGCTGATTATGAGATAAGGTAGAAATTGAGCGATTATTGACGAGTTGATTATCGCTGAAAACATCGAAGCATGAAGGAAGTTGCCATCTAAACAGAAAGATTAAGATTATTATGACTAAACAAGTTGAACTTTTGAGAATACAAAAGCGTAAAGCGTCAGTGTCTATATTGAGCAATGATACTGATGTTGCTCGAGTGCCACAGCACATCGATGATGGGCGAAGACCCGAAGTCTTCGAGATTTAATAAACTTATTATCGATGCTACGGCTCATCTCTGTGTGCCTACAGGAACCCACCTTTGGCTTTCTATGGTGAGCATGGGCTCTTGGCGATAGAGCTTTTGAGAAAACTGTCTATTATATTCAAGAGCAGTACCCCGACCAATCATTATCGCAGATGCTAAGCGTGGCGATATTGGTAATAAGATGCATATACGCACGCACGCTTCCTTTTGAAAATAGTGGAATCTGGACGCTGTTATGATTTCGCCTTATATGGGTAAGTGACAGCGTGAGTGCAAACCGCTTAAGGTGCCCCAATGCTTGGACGATACTACTTGCTACATACCGCATCCGGTAGCGAAGGACTTCCAAATGATGCAAGACGCACAAAGGAGAGTATCTCAGTCTGAGCGCGTACTAAGACCATCTAAGGAGTGTGCTAGCGGAACAGATGATGTACGGTCGTCGAGGGCCACAAAAGCTGATGTGCTGACTCGTATCCGTGAGATTGCACAGAGCACTTCCTCTTAATCCCGGGTGTGTCGGAGCGCAGGGCGGAAGCCTTGGCATGAAGTGGCTCAGCATATGGATTTAATGAGGCAGTGGTAGTATCCTCATCCAATGCTTCTCGATAGCATCATCTATGCCGATGATAGTGAGCAGTTTGATATTAAGGCTGCAGAGGAAAGCCGAAAAGACCTCGCTCTCGAGGATGGCAGACTTGTTACGCAGAGCTAATCTAGTAGACAGCAAAAGTAAAAACGATATGGCATTACAGTTTAGTGCAGAGCAACTCGCACTCATATCTTGCACGAGCAAGATTGAGGGCTATCCTGAGGTCGTCGTTAATGACCGGTGCAAAGATTGAACAGCAAAAGAAGGTCAAATTGTACACTCTTACTTCAACATGAATACGAACCATTCTTATATACCTCAGAGGCAAGCATCGGCTTTGTCGATGAGGATTTCAGAGCTAAAGATGCATGAAAAGCAACGCTCATTCGTATGCCTCATCGCTTATGCGAGCCTTGGCAGAACTGATACGCAGATGGCAGAAGCTGCTAACAGTGCGCCCAAAAGGCATTCACCCCTCGAGCAGTGATTAGCGAAACAGCCCAAATTGATGGCGTCGTTTATGTGGGTACTGGTGCGGTTATCGAGATGGTGTAGAGATTGGTGCGGGTCTTATATCTATCCTAATGTGTATATTGGGTATGATAGTAAGATTGGTGCCAATTCTATTATTTACCTAATGTCGTGATTTATCACCGTACGGGAGGTTGGTGCGCGCTGCATCTTGCATGCAGGGGGCTGTCATCGGTGCTGATGGCTTTTGGCTGCACCTCAGTTAGATGGTTATCATAAGATTCCTCAACCAGGAAACGTTATCATCGAAGATGATGTAGAGGTAGGAGCAAATGCTTGTATCGATAGAGCCGTAAATGGGTAGTACGATTATTCGCAGAGAGCTAAACTGGATAATCTTGTCCAGATAGCCTCACAATTGTGAAGTTGGTAGTCATACAGTTATGGCTGCTCAAGGTGTATGGCTGGTTCGTCTAAGATTGGCTCATGGTGTCAGACCTGGAGGACAGGTTGGTATCGCAGGTCATCTTAAAGATTGGCAACAAGGTACAGTTAGTGGTCAGACAGTGTCATTGGTGACGTGGGTGAAGATGGTAAGACGCTTCGTGCTCCCGCAATGGATGCTCGTGGGGCTATGCGCCTATGCCGTCATGAATAAGCTCCTGGATATGTACGCCTCAATGAACTAGAAAAGATTATTAACAACGCTAAGAAAGAAGATAATGTCTAAGCAACAGACACTAAAAGGAAGTCCCTCAGTAGAGTGACTCACATACAGGTCTGCAAATCAATATAAGTTTTCACCCAGCTCCAGCTGGCACTGGTCGTGTTATTCGTCGTGTAGATGTAGAAGCACCCTGAGATACCTGCTCTTAGCGAGTTCGTTATGGGACGGGAGCGAGAACTGTTCCTGGCGTAAGGGGATGTCCAAGTAAAGTACTATTGAGCATGGTCTTAGTGCTCTCTACGCTTTGTGCGTAGACACAACTGTTATATTGATGTAGATGCTCCAGAATTTTCCTATTCTTGATGGTAGCGCTATTGAGTATGTGCGTAAGATTAAAGAAGTAGGTCTTGTTTCTCAAGAGTTGGAGCGAGAGTACCATATTGTCAAGCAGCGAACAGAGGTTGTAAGTGAAGATGGACGCAGTCGTATCCTTTTACCCCTGACCACTCATTTGGTGTAGATGTTCATATAAGTTTTGATAGTCCTATCTTGAGTAATCAGTTTGCTTTCATTGGACAACCTCAAGAAGTTTTGAGACAGAGATTGCCGCATCTCGCACTTTTTGTTTTCTGTGCGTGAGATAGAGCAGTTACTAGCGACAATCTTGTAAAGGGTGGAGACCTTGATAATGCTCTCGTTATTTACGATAAGGAGATGGAGCAGAGTCGCCTCAATGACTTGTAGCAAGCTTATGGGTGTAGAGCCTAAGAAAGGTATTGAGCTAGGTTATATCAATAATGTGCCCTATCATCTTCCTAATGAGCCAGCAAGACATAAGCTTCTTGATGTGCTTGGAGACCTTTCTTATTGGTCGCCCTATTCAGGGTCGTATATTGCGACTTGTCCAGGGCATAAGATTAACAATGAGATGGGTCAGAAGATCTGTCGAGATTAAGCTAGAACGAGAGTCAAGCTCTATTTATGACCCTAATAAGGAACCTCTCATGGATGTTAAGCGCATCCAAGAGCTATTTGCCACATCGATATCCTCTTTCCTTCTTGTAGATAAAATCATTGAGAGAGGGTCTGATTACGTTGTTGGTATTAAGAATGTAACAGCTAATGAGTCTTTCTTTTCAGGACATTCTCTGGGGAGCCAGTTAGTGCCAGGTGTATTGCAGGTAGAAGCAATGGCGCAGGTCGGAGGGCTCTTTCATTCTGGAGATCTGGAAAACCCAGATAGCTATTCGACTTACTTTGAAGATTGATAATGCTCAAGTTCGCTAAAAGGTAGTACCAGGCGATACACTTATTTTTCAAGGTTCGCCTAGTTTCAGAGATGCGCCGTGGTATGGCAAATCATGCGTGGGTTAGCTTGTAGGAGAAACGCCTGTTTGCGAATGCGACTTTATGGCTCAGATTGTAAAGAATAAGTAAAACAATTATGTCTAATAATCTTATAAGTCCTATGGCTTCACAGTGCATCCCTCTGCTGCAAATAGGCGAGGGGGTGCAGATTGAGAGCTTTTGCCGTAGTAGAGGAGAATACTGTTATTGTGCGAGGGACTATCATTCATCTCAGGAGCTTATGCGCTATGGTGCGCGTATAGGTAAGCACTGTCAAATACATCCAGGAGCTGTTATCTCTGGTATTCCTCAGGATCTAAAGTTTGTTGGCGAGAGATAGTGTAGCGATTATTGGTGACTATACACAAGTAAGAGAGTGCGCTACCGTCAATCGAGGTGACTGCTTCCAAAGGTAAAACTGTTGTTGGTAGTCATTGCCTGCTTATGGCTTATAGTCATATTGGACACGATTGTATTCTTGGCGATAACATCATCATAGGGAAATGCTTCTCAGGTAGCGGGTGAAGTAATCATTGATGATTATGCTATTGCTAGTGGAGGAACGCTCATTCATCAGTTTAGTCGTGTTTCTAAGCATGTAATGATACAGGGCGGTAGTCGTGTAAGTAAGGATATTCCTCCTTATGTGCTAGTTGGTCGTGACCCTCTTTCCTATTGTGGTATAAATATCGTAGGTCTGCGTCGTAGAGGTTTTTGACAAATACTCAGATTTATCAAATCAACGAGATTTATCGCACAATCTATCAGAGAGGACTTAATACCACTCAGGCTATCAAGGTTATTCAAGAAGAACAGCCTAATGATGAAATAACTCAATTTATCATTGACTTTATCTCCTCATCAGAGCGAGGCATTGTCAGAGGTAATATGGACTGATGAATAAAATCTACTCTGCACTTCAGTTGATGCGCTTATATCAGCTTACTCAAGCAACTGAGCATATAAGCGAACATGACCTTATAGAAGTCAGCACAAGCTTTTTACAACCTTGTTTACAGAACAGTATAGAGGCTTTGCTCGTCCAGTATTTATTTTTCGCTGGATATGCTGATAATGGAGCTATCGCTCTTGCTGTGGCACGTCTCCTAAAGGCTAGACGCATAGCTCCAGAGGTTTATCTCTTCTCTAATAAGGGAGTTCTATCAGAGGTGTGTCAAGTGCAGCGTACACGTAGCGAACAAGCAGAAGTGCGTGTTCACTACATAACCAACCAATTCACTGCTCCTACTATTCCTGAGGATGCTTTAATCATTGATGGTTTATTTGGTTCTGAAGCTACTCATGGTCTAGATGGCGGCTTTGTGAACTTAGCTCAATGGATTAACAGCTTGGGGCGTGAGATTGTCAGTATTGACCTACCATCAGGGATACTTTGCTGATGGTAATATTGCTGCCGAACGGTCAAAGGCTATACGAGCCAATAAAACGATAACCTTTGAATCTCCTCGTTTAGCTATGCTGATGAGTGAGAATGCTCCCTATGGGAGAGTGGTTTGTTGTTTCTCTTGGATTGAGCAATAGTATCAAAGAGCAGGTTAGCAGTACATACTATTATCATAGTGAGCAGTCTTTAGCTAGTTCTCTGCTGAGAAGAGATACCTTTAGTCATAAGTCCAATTATGGCAAAGCTCTTATTGTTGGTGGAGATAATGGCTATTATGGTCAATTGATTTTGGCGACGAAGGCAGCTATGACTACAGGAGTAGGTACTGTGGAGGTAGCATGTCCAGCTCAAGCTCATATTCCTTTGATCTTGGCGACACCCGAAGCTGTATTGAGTGATAATAGAGCACATCAGCATAACTTGCCAAGTGACTTGCGCTCGTATAAAGCTATAGCTATAGGCACGACCATGACATCTTCGTTTCAAGAAGACGAATTGAGAAATATATTCTCATCGTACAGACAGCCTCTTGTTCTAGATGGTACCGCCGTCGAAACAATTGCAGAGCATACAGCTTTGTTAGATGTTATCCCAGAGGGTAGTGTGCTTCTTCTTGATGATAAAGACTAAGCAGTCTTTGCTTGGCATGCAATATAGAGATGTCGATTTTATCGAAGGAGCTAAGCAACCTCTAGTCGACGAAATCTCACAATAGTGCTTAAAGGAACTTACAATACCATTTGCCGAGCTTCGAAATGTTTACTTTAATCTTAAAAGGAAATCCCGGTATGGCTTCTAATGGAGTAGGAGATGTCCTTACGGGTTTGATAGTTGGCTTTTATTGCACGTGCTATGATACGCTTACAGCAGTATTAATAGCTTGTTACTTGCATGGAACGGCGAGTGATTACATTGCAGCCTCGCATTTCTCCTGAGAGCTTAACGGCAAGTTCGCTTATAGATCAAATACCAGACATATTACAGATGCTCTACGAATGATAATTAATGTAGAGCAGTTGATTTATCCTCAGTAGGGTACGGCTTATTTAAGCAACCTACTGAGGTTTATTTTTAATCATATTATTGATATTATGGATATTCTTAAATTACTGCAAAATCGTTATACCACTAAGGTGTACGACCCATCATTTAGATTGAGTGAGGAACAACTTGCTACAATCAAGGAAGTATTGCGCTTGTCTCCAAGCTCTATTAACTCTCAACCTTGTAGCACTTTTGAACTTATAGAAGATGAGGCTCTGAAATCTGTTTTAGCGGAAGAGTCTAGGTCTAATCTTGGGCGAGTCAAGCAAGCTAGTCTATTGATCGTATTCTATACTTATCGTGATATAGAGACCTTTATTAAAGAGCGTATTGATACACAAGAGCCTCCAGTACAGACTTATTTTTCATAATTATGTAGCATCGCAAGGCAATGAAGCCATTCAAGCATGGCAGACGCATCAGGTGTATATTGCTTTTAGGTGTATTGCTAACAAGTTTGGCTAGTATGGGACTCGATAGTACTCCCTATGGAGGGTATCAATGTAGATAAATATGATGAGATATTAGGGCGAGAGAAGTATCGTCCGGTCTTGGCTGTCCTTGTTGGTCGTCATGCTGAAGATGATTTTAATCATCCGAGTAGAAAAAATAAGCAAAGACGGAATGATGTAATTGTTTTATAATCAGAGTTAAATGTGTCTTGCTTCTTGTTAGGGAAAATAAAATATATAGTAGATTAAACTTTGATAGTTTCGGTACTCTAAGATACAGTGCGAGACACGATGAATTAACTCAATGATTGTATGTGGAAGAGGATGGGCTGCAGCTCAGCCTCTTTTTGTTTTTAGGAGTTTTTCTAGATTTTATGAGCCTGTCCTATGGGATATTGCAACTATTCATCAATTTGGTTTTATTCTCCTTGTTGACCCTATTTTTGAGGCGTTCAGACTTCTGAGCTAAATATATTTATATGTCGTGTTTTTGGCCCTTTTTAATTCAAGATAGGAGGGAAAGGTTATTCTGTCCGCAAACTTTATTATCTTTTGCCTCTATAACAATTAAATAAATAACACTTGGATACAATGGACAAAGCCCCTACGTTAGCAGGCGTAGACCTAGGGGGACTAACACCGTTTTTGGTATTGTAGATGCTCGTGGTAATGTGGTTGTGAATGCGTCTATCAAGACGGCTACACACAACGAGATTGAACTTTATCTTGATGACCTCGTAGTAGGTTTGAACATGCTCATCGAGCAAGTAGGGTGGTAAGTGATAAAATCCGTGGTATTGGAGTTGAGCTCCTAATGGTAATTATTTTTAATGGTTCTATTGAGTTTGCTCCTAATCTCCTTGGAAGGGCAAAATACCTCTCGCTCAAATGATTCAAGATCGTATTGGTATCCCAGTAGCGCTTACTAATGACGCAAAATGCTGCTGCTATTGGGAAATGACCTATGGTGCTGCTCTGCGGTATGAAGGATTTTATCGTTATAACACTCGGTACTGGTGTTGGTAGCGGTATTGTGAGTCGGTGGTCAGCTTGTTTATGGTCATGCATGGTTTTCGCAGAGAGCTTGGTCATATGATTGTACGTCGTAATGGTCGTATGTGTGGCTGTGGTCGCCAAGGCTGTCTAGAAACTTATACATCTGCTACAGGTGTAGCTCAGTACTGCTCGTGAGTATCTAAGCATTCGTTCGGATGAGAGCTTGTTGCGTTCTATTGATGTGATACTATCACAAGTAAGGATGTTTATGACGCTGCTATGCAGGGTGATGCTCGCTTCTCAGAAATCTTTGAAGCAACGGGAGCTATCTTGGGTGAATCTTCGCTGACTTTGTTACTTTCTCTAGCCCTGAAGCAATCATTCTCTTCGGTGGTCTAACTAAGAGTGGTGATCTTCTGATGAACTCAATTACATCACATGGAAAGAACCTTCTTCCTATCTATAAGGGTAAGACTAAGCTTCTTTCTCTCAGCTAAAGGAAAGTGATGCTGCAGTACTAGGAGCAAGTGCTCTTGGTTGGGAAGCTCGCTAATAGATAGCTTTGTCATCAAATAAAACTCTCCTCTGAAAGTCTTTATGACTTTTGGGGAGATTTCTTTTGTGGGTTTAGCCGGCTTAAGCTCCTTATGTGAGTGCCATATAACGCAGTCTCCTATGTCGTAATTCCAGATGAAATGATAGATTGTTTCTATACAACAATAATAGGAGTTTGAGAGTTATTAGCTCGGTATTCAAAATGATAGTTTATTTGACTGCTCTAGTTAAACTACAATATAGATTAAAGGAAATATAATCATGGAAGAAAATCATTGTAGCACTAGCCCTTATTTTTGAGTCTAGGCACTGTAGCAGTAGCTCAGGAAGCAGCACAAGTTAAGACTGAAAAATCTTGCTGCAAGAAGGATAAGAAGTCTTGCGATAAGAAGGAAAGCTAACAAATGTTCTTGCAAAACTGATGGCAAGTGTACATGTAAGACTGAAAGCAATCCCTACGTGTGCATGTAAGGCGGATATGAAGGCTGAAAAGAAGTCTTGTTGCAAAGCTAAAGGTAGCTGCTTGCAAGTCTGATATGAAGAAGGGAGATAAGATGGATGCTTGTCAGGGATGTGGTATGTCTCACGAAAAAGTGTGCATGTAAAGTAGAAAAGAAATAAGAATAATAATATATTGTAGTTTAAAAGATGAATGGGCTGTCGTATAACACGACAGCCCATTTCATTACTGCAACAAGAGAGTGACGGACTATAAAAGAGACAGCCCGACAGTCTCTCAAAGGACAAGGTTTACTTGTTTTTGGGGAGGGCTTTGCAGAATGCGGTAATCTAAGGCATTGAGACTGAGGGCGCAGGGAGTTTACTCATGTAAATGACCAAAGCCTGAATGTCGAAAAATAACGCAGTGAGTGCCGTATTATGCAATGGTCTCATAAGGTACCTCCGTTCTTACTCTTCTCTGACTCTAATAGCTTTGTGATTTCTTCTTCGCCGTGAAGTGAGCGAGCGATAATCTTACCTTTGAGGGTCAATGAGCATAATATGCGGAATACCTGTAACGCCATAGAGGTCAGTCGCCTTAGGACTAAAGATTTGTGGCCATGGCAAGGTGAGGCTTTCGACTGCTTTTAAGTGGTCTGCCCATTGGTCCCATACTGCAATACCTACGATTTCTAACCCATCCTTGTGATAAGTCTCATAAATCTTCTTGAGCCCTGGCATTGCTCTACGGCAAGGACCGCACCAGCTAGCCCAGAAGTCTACGAGGGTATAGTGTCCTTGCCCTGCATATTGGCTCAGCTTTCTATTGGCATGCTCGTCACTACCTGCGACGTCTCTATGATGAAGCACCAGGCTGAGTGGCTGTACGTGCATCGATGATGCCTGTTAGGTATTTAATTTCAGAGGTATTTAGGATAGAAGCATCTGCTATCTTGCGCTAAGCATCTATTTGCTCATTGCTCGCAGAGAACTCTCCAGAGATAAGATGGAATAGAGCCATTGTGCCTATTACATTAGCCCTATTCTCTTTAGAGCCTTTTCATATCTCTTGATACATTCGCTTTGGTAAGCGTCTGATATTTTCTGTTGCTCTGCCTCCTTCGCTTTCCCGAAGGCTGTATAGATGCTATCAGAGTATAAGTTTAGTGCCTTCTGAAACTGGGTATAACGGTCATTAAGCTTGCTCCCCTGCGTTAGTCCTTTAGTGAGATTGACATTCAAATCTCCAGCTTCAAGGATAACGAGGGCTTGCTGTCTGATGCCAAGACGCACTTGATAAGTAGCGATAGTATCTACATCAAAAGCTCTTGGTGAAACGTAAAAGTTTTTGTCCTTTGACCACGCTTGTAGCAATCGTATCAACGAGGTCTGCATTAGACCGTAGAAGCAGTACAGTATCTCCATCATTGTTCTTATTCTCAAGAAATCCTTTGATGCGTACTGTGTTTTTAGGTGCTTTGCGTACTTGTGGACTATGGGTAAATGATGATAGTCCGATAACTCCAGCTAAGAGTAGGCTGATGCTTTGTAGTTTTCTCATAAGTGGTAATTATTTCTTTAGGGCTTTACCTTGTTTAATCCAATTAAGGCTAACCTCAGTAAAGTAAATATCATATGCAGGGCGGTCGTTCTCTTCGCTAATGATGCCGACGTTCCATTTTTAGACGCGTAACCTCGCTGTAGGCTGCTTCTGCCATCGCAGACAGTTTTTTCCTAAAGACCATGTTTTGCCTTCGTCTTCACTCATATAGATGCGTAGATGATCTCGGCTAGGACTCTCTAGGAGCGTATGCAGGAGAATATTCTTTTCTCCCTTTGTGCGTTCGCTTGAATAGCGAGTAAGGGCAGCATTACAAGCATTACCCATTAACTCAGGCCAAGTCTTAGGAGCGGACCAAGTTTGTCCGTGGTCATGGCTGAGTACGAAAGATGAGCATTGGCTCCTCCAGCACGATTACGGCTTGAGATGAGCAAATCGCCATTGCTAAGTTCGATGACTTTACTCTCATCACCATTGGCACGAGCCACAGGCGGAAGCTTGCTAAGTTGCACCCTTATCATCAGAATAAACGAGCACATTATCCATACGACCACCCCATTTAGTTTCGGTACGTAGAGCGGCTACGAAAAGCAATGCGTCCTTTGCTCGTAATGATACCATTACTCGAACCAAAGAATCCCTCCATTAGGATATTTGTCTGTATAAACTTGCTCTGTGATATTTTTTACTGGCGTCCACGTGAGTCCGCCATCGCTGCTCTTAGAGAAATACATCTCTAGAGGTTTCTTGGCTTGACTAGGGATAGTGCCATAGACCAGAGCCTGCAACCATAACCATATAAATGTTTTTGCCATCTGTCGTAATGGCGGCATCTCCATAACCATGCTCGGCAGTACCCTTAGCTACTGTAATAGGGTTTACTCCATGTGCGCCCATTATCACGGCTGATTTTTAACTTCGACATCAATGTTGGAGGGAAGGTCATTGTCCGTAGTCTTGCGCTTATCTATCGAGGCTACGAGTTTACCATTGTTGAGGCGTACAATAGCAGGTATGCGGTAGTGAGCCGATTGGTTCCTCCGGGAGTCCATACAAGTGTGCGCTGTAGAACTATTTCGTGTGTGTAGCGCACGGGGCGAGCTTCATAAGCTGATGCTCCAGCTAGCTTGATGCACTTAATTTCCGTTGAGACCTTATCGCCTTCTTGAGCAGTTCTGGCCACATCAGCGACGAGTCTCATAGGGTGGTCATACTTGCTAATGAGAGGAGTATTCTTAACCGCCTTAGGTGGTGATGCCCCCTGCATTGGGTTTGCCTTCGGCTACAAGTGTGTGTGCTGTGCGAGGGTCAAAGCGGTCACCGTTATCCGTCTTGTATAGGCGGTAGCGTATAATATTTTGCTTTTTGGCTTGCTTCTGGGGTGAGTACTTCGATGTCTTCTAGTCGGCTAGGGCTGCTCAAGACCCTAAGCAGAATGTGCTGATAGCTTGGTTTGCACCACGCCCAATAAGCTGCCCATTACTCGTTGCTCGCTATAACTAGCAACTAGAGCATGTCCTGTAGATTGTGGAAATCCTATGAGTTGGGCTGTGAACTTGCCTGTTTCATCAGTATGTTGTAGCTCCAGGCTTAAGTCCATCAAAGTCAAAAAGCGGCTACAAGGCTTTCCGTTTGAGGTGCAATGCGCTCTGTCGCTCTGTCTTTAAGTAATTCTTCGCTAGATAGAGCTTTATTGTATAGGCGCACATTATCTAGGCGACCAGAGAAGAAGCCCATAGGTTTATTATCCCTGCTACCTGCTCCGATGTATAAAGGTAATTGGTTATCTGCCACCCAAGCACGAATGTCCTTATCCTTAGATAAAACTTCTTTACCATCAACGAAAAGTTTAATTGTAGAGTTGGCTCTGTTTACGACCAAAGCTCCGTGGTACCATGTGCGCAGGTATGCACCTTCGGGAGATGCGCCCCATGCGTCTATGCTTTGGTTATAGAGACCAGCGCCATTAGGGAGACTAGCGGCAAGGAAGTTATTCGCAGTCGTTCTAAATGCCATAATCTCATAGCCTGAGCGATTGAGGCTATCGACCTTATTGCTTAGGTCTCGTTTAGAGAGATGCGGAAAGAGTCTCCATAAATCATTGTGCGGTCGGCAGACATCCAAAAAGGTATAGGTATAGCTTTGTCCCAACAACATATTGAGTTGAGGGCTTTGAGGGGATACGTAGACACTGATTCTTACCATTTAATTCGAGGTAAGAGTTATGCTTAATATCTGTTTGTCCTAAGATGCTAGTAGCGCTTAGGGACAAAGGCCTATGCAGGTCGTTATGACTCTCTTCATATTTTTGATTGTTATAAGGATATACAACAAAGATAGCATATAAAAGAGATTATTGCATAATACGGCACTCGCTACGTTATTTTTCGATATTCAGGCCCCTGTCATTTACATGAGTAAACTCCCTGCGCCCTCAATCTCAATGCCTTGCGATTACCGCATTCTACAAAGCCCCACAAAAGGACAGTTTCACTTGTCCTTTTATGAGACACATCGGGCGGTCTCATAAAAAGTATGATAATCTGTGCCTTTTGTTGAGCAGAAGAATAAGGGTGTATAGAGGTGAAGCGAAACATGTGCATGGATTGGGGGCATGAATCCCTCCCAAAACTTGTTTTTGACGGGTCTTATAAATAGGTTTAGGTTACTTGATTTTTGCTTTTAAGTAGTTGATAAATAGTTTGTTTGCTGATTAAAGATTTTTGTGCTTGTTGGATAATCTGCAGACTTCAGCTGAAGTCTGTACAAACTACGGTTGAAGTTTGTGCAGACTACACGTGTAGTCTGCACAGACCTCGCCGAAGTTTCTAGAAAGTACTACGTACTTACAAATTTAAGTGCGTATTCACTAAAAATAAGTACACGTAACTACCGAAATAAGTACGCGCACTTACGACAACATAGGGCTCATCTACATTCTTAGTTGTTTTGATGCGGTTGCCCTAAGGTTGGATAAAGACGATTATCTTTGCGAGAGAATAATTATTTATAGATATATGACTTACATTTTTATTGCTTATCGTGCTAATTTCTATTAGCCTTACTAGTTTTTATTCTAATGCGTAAGCCCTCAGGGGCAAGGCGTTGAGAACGAGTTAATAGCCCTGCAGGCGAAAGCTGAACTATCAAGAGGAGGAATTACGCTCATTAAAGGCGGAGAAATTACAGCTTTGCTGAAGAGCAAACAATCTTTAAGCATACAGTTAGCGAAAGCCGATGCAACTATTGACCAGCTTGTGGAGAGGCTCAAAGAGGCTGAGGAGAGTAAAGCTGATTTGGCAGATTTACTTGAAGAGCGTTTCCGAGGTATCACAACCAAGATTATAGACGAGCGAGCAGAGCAAATCCGTACACGCAGTGAAGAGAGTTTGCAACCCTTCGTGAGGACCCTAAAACGCTTTGGCGAACAGGTTCAGAAGGCGTATAACGATGAGGCGCGTGAGCGCACCTCTGCAGACCGAGATACGTATGCTTGTAGAGCATAGTCAGAAAGATGAGTGAGGAGGCTAATAGTTTGACTAGAGCTCTTAAGGGAGATAATAAGGTGCAGGGAGACTGGGGCGAAATGATTCTAGAGAATATCCTTGAGAGTAGTGGTCTCAGGAAAAATGAGGAATACACGCTCCAAAGTACTCTAAGAGATGATGCTGGGGAGTCCTCAAGCATGACGAAACGGGCAAGAAGATGCGTCCCCGATGCCATTATTCATTATCCCTAATGGCAGAGATGTAGTGATCGATAGTAAGGTGAGCTTAAAGGCTTTCTCTGATTATATCTCAGCAGAGACAGAAGAAGAGCGTGAGACTTGCTCAGAAGGCGCATTTACAGAGTGTGCGCAGACATATCGATGAACTCGCGAGCAAAGAGTATCATGCTTACTTACCTGATAGCGCAGACTTTGTGATGCTATTTATTCCCCAATGAGCCTGCCTATATCCTAGCAATGAAAAGAAGCTCCGAACTTATGGAATGAAGCATACAAGAAAGAATGTAGTTCTAATAAATGGGACTAATCTCTTAGCTGCTTTGCGTATGGCTAAAGACCTGTGGGTACGTGATGCCCAAATTAAGAATGTGCAGGATATATTTAATAAGGTAGGTATGCTGTACGACAATTGCTGTGCCTATCTAGAGAGTTTTTGAGAAAGTAGAAAAAGGATTTTAAGACGGCAGAGAAAATCGCTCATAGAGGCTAAAAAGAAACTCTATACTGGAGGGCAGGGTAGAATATCATCACACGCATGGAACGCTTGCGCGATATGGGAGCTAAGAGTAGTAAGCAGATTTCAAGCCGTTGGTTAGATGCTGATGAGTCAGATATAGACTAAAGCATATTTTTCTCCTGCAGATAGATTGTGAGTGTAACTTAATTAACCGGCAAGATAGATTGCAAGGAGGGGAGAGAAAAGCCCTGAAAGGGCGATACTCTTCATAGCCCAGGGCGCAAGCCCTGGGTTATTTGTTATCAGTGCATTTATTGAGCCCTTTCAGGGCGGCACTCACTCGAGATAGAAACAAATGCTTGAGCTGTTAGTGCCGCACCCTGTAGGAGCTCATCTTTACTTTTCTCTGTAGATACCCAGGGTTTCATGTCGGGCTTTGCCCTCATTCCACCCTGGGCTTTGCAGAAGTATCGTACCTACGGCACTCGTAATTAGCCTGAATTTTGATGCGGTTGTCCTGGGTTAGATGAGGTGCAAAGGGCTCATTAGGCTTACTTTTCTTACCTTTGTGCCAAAGAAATACAGAATACAATATGAAATTACCTATTTACCCTATACGGTCACCCCATACTTCGAGAACTTTGTCATGATATTACAGCCGACTATGAAGGCTTAGATAAAGCTTATCGCTGATATGTGGGAGACGATGTACAGTTACCGATGGCATAGGTCTTGCTGCTCCTCAAATAGGAAAGGATATACGCCTTTTCGTTATTGATGCAGAGCCTATGGGAGAGGATTTTTCCAGAATGTCGTGATTTAAAAGATGCTTTATCAATGCGCACATTGTGGAGTATAGCGAAGATACGCTGACCGAGACAGAAGGTTGCTTAAGTATCCCTAGTGTACATGAGAAGGTAGAGCGACCAGCCACTATTACGATAGAGTATGTAAACGAAAAGTTTGAACCTCAACGAGAAACCTTTTACTGGTTTTGCTGCTCGTGTTATACAGCATGAGTATGACCATATTGAGGGCGTGCTCTTCATTGATAAGATTTCAGCTATACGTAAGACTATGGTCAAAGGCAAGCTGATGAACATTGCCAAGGTAAGGTTAATGCCGGTTATCGCACAGTAGCTGCACCACAGAAAAGAAAGTAATAGCATATATATAACTCAAACAAGATTAACTGTTATGGAAAAAGTAGCACAACTGATTGCTCAGAAGCTCATCGAAGTTGAAGCCGTTAAATTGCAACCAGATAAACCTTTTACATGGGCTTCAGGCTGGAAGTCGCCTATCTACTGTGATAATCGTAAGACGCTCAGTTATCCTGCCCTCCGTTCGTTGATTGCTAGAGTTGGCTCGTGTGATTGCAGAGCAGTACCCAGAGGCAGAAGCTATTGCAGGGGTGGCTACTGGTGCTATTGCGCAGGGAGCACTCGTTGCAGATGCGCTTGGTTTACCTTTCTCATACATTCTGTTCAGCACCCAAAGACCATGGCATGGAGAACCTTATTGAGGGTGAACTTAAGCCTGGTGCTAAGGTAGTAGTTGTGGAAGACCTCATCTCTACAGGTGGGAAGTAGCCTTAAGGCTGTTGAGGCTGTGCGTCGCCATGGTGCCGAAGTGCTTGGGTATGGTTGCGATTTATACGCATGGTTTCCCAGATGCTGTTACGAGCTTTGAAAAAGGCTGGCGTAAGACTCATTACGCTCAGCGATTACAATGCAGTACTTCAGGAAGCAGCTAAGACAGGTTATATCAGTGCTAGCGACCAAGAGGTTTTGCGTGAGTGGCGTGAGTCGCCCTCTACATGGACGGGTAAGAGCAAGTAAGCTATCTTTCCCTAGGTATATAAATTGATTATGGCAGATTATACAAGTAACATCAAGAGTATCGCTTCTACACAAGAGCGCGTATATAACAAACTAAGCGACCTCAGTGGCATGGCAGCCATTGGGGAAGCCCTTTAAAAAATCATCCTGAAGCAAGTAAAAATTGGCATCGAAGGAATAGATGCTGATAACTGTGCTTTTTATTATCGCTGGTGCAGGTCGTTTGCATCTGCGTATCGTGGAACGTGAACCCAACAAGACAATCAAGTTAGAGTCCGTAGATGCGCCCATTGATTTAACTATGTGGATACAGCTTGTTCCCGCAGATACATACGATACAAGACTGCGTTTAACCCTACGCACAGAGCTTAACTTCATCATGCGTAAGATGATTGGGGGTAAGCTCCAAGAAGGGTGTAGAGAAGCTTGCCGATATGATGGCAATGATACCTTACTAATCTATAATTAAGGTCATTATGGCTAAAGATATAAGCTACAAGGAGGCTTCTATAAGACTTGATGAGATTTTTGCGCTATATCGAGGGCGAGAATCCCTGATGTAGATGAGCTCTTCAAGCTAGTGCAGGAGGCAGTTGAACTGACCAAACTTTGTCGCAATAGACTCACAGAAGCCGATAAGCAGTTTGAAGCTCTTATGGCTAGCCTTGATGAGAGTTCTAAATAATATATTTGCATGCCTAAGCAATATGCAATTATTGTAGCTGGAGGCAAGGGCTTGCGCATGGGAGGACATTCCTAAGCAGTTTGTTCCTCTTTGTGGCGAACCTGTCCTCATGCATACCATTAAGAAATTTTTCTAGTTGCTCTGAGATAATACTCGTATTACCCTCAGAGCAATTGGCTTATTGGGCTGAACTGTGTCAGACCTACAAGTTTGATTATCCCCATAAGGTTGTCTGTGGGGGCGAGACGCGCTACCACTCCGTTTGCTCTGGCTTGCAGGCTTTTAGCGGAGCAAGGTATAGCCGAGGACGACCTCGTGGCGGTACATGATGGTGTCCGTCCGTTGGTGGCGACTTCGCTCATTGAGGAATGCTATCGGGTTGCAGCGCAAACATGGGTGCAGCTCTTCCTTATCGCCCTTTGGTGAATAGCTTGAGAAAGTTTGAAGGAAGTGAAGTAACTCATGCTGTAGAGCGGAGCGACTATGTTACGGTGCATACGCCTCAGGTTTTTAGGTTAGCTCCTCTGATGAAGGCTCTACGCAAGAGGTTATAAGCCATCTTTTACGGACGATGCTTCTGTCTGGGAGGATAGTGGAGAGTCCGCTCCGTCCTCAGTCTTGAGCAATGCCGAGAAATATTAAGCTGACGACTCCTATTGATTTGAAGTTAGCTGAGCTATTTCTCACTGATTGATACTATAGATGTCCTCTATACTTGCTACTGATATTACTTATTTGACTGGAGTAGGTCCTAAACGTGCTAAGGCTTTAGGAGATACTTTAGGTCTACGTACCTTTGGCGATTTGCTGCATTTCTATCCCTATCGGTATGTGGACCGCCTCGTGTCTATACCATAAGAGAGCTAAATGCCGAGATGCCCTACGTTCAGCTCAAGGGGTATATAAGGGATTTTACGACAGAGGGTATGGGACGTAAGCAGAGGTTGATAGGCTCTTTCTATGATGGTACAGGCGTTATTGAACTTATTTGGTCTCAAGGGTCTGCAGCACATAGAGCGTATGTATCAGCTGGGGCAGGAGTACATCATCTTTCGGAAGGCCAAGTGTATTCAATGGTCGGGTAAGTATGGTACACCCTGAGGTTGATGAGGGGAGCAAAGAAGAACAAGTGTCTGGGGGCTAATCCCTATTTATAGCAGTAGCGAGAAGGCTAAAGGTCAAGGAGTCAATAATAGACAGATGCGCCAACTCCAGCAAGCCTTACTGACTCAGGTGAGACCCTACCTTAGTGAGAGCCTACCCCACAGCTGTTAGCGCAGAGTGGATTGATGGGTTATGCCGAAGCCTTTACAGCAGATACATTTCCCTCAGAATGCACAGGCTTTTAGAGATGGCTAGACGCCGTCTTAAGTTTGAGGAACTATTGCTCATTCAGCTCAAACTTATAGGGCAGAAAATTCAGCGAAAAGAAAGTTTTAAGGGTATTGTCCTAGAGAAAGTAGGGCATTACTTCAATACGCTCTATAGTCAGCATCTTCCTTTTGACCTAACTAATGCGCAGAAGCGTACGCTTAGGGATATACGTTCGGATGTCCTCTCAGGCAAGCAAATGAATAGGCTTGTACAGGGTGATGTGGGAAGTGGTAAGACGCTTGTCGCCCTCTTCGCCATGCTGATGGCTCTTGATAGTGGCTGATCAAGCTTGTATGATGGCGCCTACTGAGATTTTGGCTAGGCAGCATCATGCCGGTCTGAGCGAACTATTAGCTCCTCTTGGAATAGAGGTACTTTGCTTATCGGTAGTTGTACGAAAAAGCAGAGAGCAGGGCATATTACCTCGTTTGCTTGATGGTAGTCTGAGCATAGTTGTTGGTACACACGCTTTTGCTAGAGGAGGGAGTCCAATTTAATCGCCTTGCGCTAGCGGTGATTGATGAGCAACATCGTTTCGGGGTACAGCAACGCTCTCGCTTATGGACTAAAACAGATCAAATACTGCCTCATATCCTCATCATAGAGTGCTACGCCTATACCTCGTACTCTGAGCGATGACCCTCTACGGAGACTTGGATATATCCGTCATCGATGAGCTACCACCTGGTCGTAAGCCTATTGACACTTTTCATCATACAGAAGACCGCATGTATGAAGTGTATACCTTCATGCGTAAGGAAATCATGCAGGGTAGGCAAGTCTATGTCGTTTTCCTATGATAGAGGAGAATGAGTCCCAAGATTTGCGTGACTTGGAGAGTGGACTGGAGCGTTACCGAAGTATGTTCCCTGAGTATCACATCGCTTATGTGCATGGCAAGATGAAGCCTAAGGATAAGGATGAGCGTATGCAAGAGTTTATATACGGGTAGGGCTCAGATATTGCTTGCTACTACGGTTGTGAGGTCGGAGTGAATGTTCCTAATGCAAGCGTTATGATTATTGAAGGGCGCAAACCGTTTTGGACTCTCACAGCTACATCAGCTAAGAGGGCGTGTTGGGAGAGGCTCTGATAAGAGTTACTGCATACTCGTAACGGGTAATAAGATAGGCGAAGACTCTCGTAAGCGCATCGAAATCATGTGTGAAACGAATGATGGCTTTGTCATTGCCGAGGAGGATATGCGTTTGCGTGGATTTGGAGAACTAGAGGTACTCGCCAGAGCGGTAAAGAACTGACGCTTAGACTTGCCAATCCTGCCCGAGATGGAGCTTTGGTCCAGTACTGCCGTAATATGGCAGAGTATATCCTTAGCGAAGACCCTCATCTAGAGAAACCCGAATATGCAGTCCTTAAGCAACGCTTGACCGAGAGCTGTAATTTCGCTCTTGGCTGGGGAGTATCTCAGTAGTGCTATGTAGGCTGATGTAGTTTAGTCTTTTGCTCCCTTTTGAACCCATTGCATAACTACGGCACTCGCTTTTGTTATTATCGACATTCAGGCTTGGTCATTTACAGGAGTAAACTCCTGCGCCCTCAGTCTCAATGCCTTGCGATTACCCCATTCTGCAAAGCTTCTCCAAATGACAAGTTTTACTTTGTCACTTGGAAGACCATGAAACGAGTCTCCTTTGTACACGATGGTCTATATCCAAACATTTGGATATAGACCATCGCTTTTGTTTCGTATCATGAAAAATAACTAACTTGCTCCCAATAAAACTATAATTCTTTAGGATAATTATATATGAATAAAATACTCGGTCTTGACCTAGGAGTAGGGTCAATAGGTTGGTCTCTTATAACGCTTGATGAAGGCGGTCATCCCGCAGAAATACTTGGTATGGGTAGTCGCATCGTTCCTTTGACTTCTGATGATATGCGAGAGTTCCAAAAGGAAAAGCTATTACTAAGAATAAGGATAGGACGATGAAGAGGTCAGCTCGCAGAGGTTTAGACCGTTATCAGCAACGCAGAGCCAAGCTTAGTCGTTTGTTGTGTGAGTTTGGATTAGTTTTCCTCGTCCCTTGATGAGTCTATCACCTTTCAGCTCTATGGGGATTAGAGCCGATGCCGCTACAGGAGGGCAAGGTAATTTCCTAACCGAACGGGGCGCGTACTCCTATCACCTCAACCAGAAAGAGGCTATCAGCACAGTGATCTGATGAATCTTCTAAGCAAGATACAGAGTATGTAGCAGCCGTTAAGACACGCTATGACTGAGCTAAAAATGAATCGCTTACTATCGGTCAGTACATGTATAGGTATTTATCTGCTTCTGCTGAAAGGGAGCAGATGCACTCTCGTGCGTGCACATAGGGTAAAAGACCAAGTTTATCCTAGAGAAGCCTACATGGAGGAGTTTGGCCGCATTATGGCTGTTCAACAGAAAGCTTATCGAGGTTTTGACTTCTGTTGTTCTGCAAAAGCGAGGTGATTGATCTTCTTTCCAGCGTCCACTCAGAGCTACGCATCTAGTCTCTTACTGCGAATTTGAGGCGTAAGACTAAGAGTGCAAATACCTGTAGTTGGTGCTGATGGTACGACTTCACACAAGACTAAAATCGTCGATATGGGCCCTAAGGTTGCGCCCTGTATCCTCTCCTCTTGCTGAGGTTTGTCGTCTATGGAATCAATCAATAATATCAGGGATTTATTATCCCGATGGAGCTGTATATCCGCTTAGCCTAGAGCATAAAGCAAGCCTTCTTCAATAAACTTCAAGAGGTGAGTCGCCTCAAGTTCTCTGACGCTAAGAAGATTATAGGGCTAAAGCTAAAGATAAACTTTGGTGTAATGACCTTCTTAAGAGCAGCATCAAGGGTAATCGAACTACAGCTACTCTGCGTAAACTGATAGGAGATTATCCCCAATATGAGCTTTGCTTCGCTTCGACTTGAAAACAAGAAGACAGCTGTCAGGTAGACTTGTCCACTGGGAGAGTGCGTCTTATTAGTGTGAGCTATCTAAATGAACCTTTAGTGCAAACTTTGGCATATCCTATACTCTGTGGCTGAGCGTGAGGCTATGAGAATGCTCTTCGGGAAGCAGTTGGGCGTAGAGCAAGGCGACCTTGATAAAGGCTTTCTTGATGCCTGTATGAAAGATGGGACTTTACTAAGCGAGGCTACTGCAATAAGTCATGAGCCAAGTTGTATGCAAAACTACTCCCTTATCTCCAGCAAGGATATATGTATAGGAGGGCTGTGATTTGGCCTGGTTATAAGCACTCCGACAGCAAAACTAAGGAAGAGCTAGGCATAGAGCTCAAGCCTCTCATAGAGCTCCTGCCTAAGAATAGTCTGCGTCAGCCTGTGTGTAGAGAGGTGCTTAATCAAATGATAAATCTCGTGGAGCACTCAAAAGATAGAGCATGGCGAGATTGATGAGGTGCGTGAAGAGTTAGCTCGCGAGAGCTTGAAGATGGGACGTGAAGAGGCGTGAAATGACAAGCCGACGAATAGCAGCAAACGAGAAAGATGATAATCAGTAGCAGAAGCAATTGCAGAGTATGGCACTCGACGAAGAACCGCATTCAAAGTATAAACTATGGGAAGGACGAACTGAGTGTATTTACTGTGGGTTAGCAAATAGGTTTTGGCTAATCTTGGCGATGGAGAGGCTGAGATTGAACATATCATACCACGTCAGTATTGTATGATGACTCATGAGCAATAAGACCTAGCGCTTGCCGTAGCTGTAATAAAGGCGAACAGAACAACCGTGCAGCTATGGATTGGGTACTTTACTCAGACGGAAGAGTTTCAAAACCAGTATTTTAATCCCAGAGGACTTGTAAAGCAAACGAGCGTCTATCTAATGTAGGAAGAGACGAGATTGATGACTCTGCTTAAAAGATAGCCGAAGACTTCATAGAGAGACACCTCAGACTAACTCATACATATCCCGCAAGGCTACAGAAATCACTTAAAAGATGGTATCCGCTATGTATGGTCAAGTGAGGGTAGTGTAACCTCTACGCTCCGTCACCTATAGGGGCATATGATAAAGTCCTTGAAGATTTGAATTTTGAGCGTTGCAAGTCTATGGGTGAGACTCAGACCGTACTTGTCAAGAGGTTCGGCAGAGCAAGAGTGGAGCGCATTAAGGAATGGAATAAGCGTAAGACCATAGACATCATACTATTGATGCCTTAGTGGTGGCTCGTACCTGCAGTCTTATATACAGCTCTGAATAGGCTCAGTAGTAAGAGGATAGACTGTCTATGCAGTCTGATGGATCTTCATACGCTCCCTCTAAGGAAGAGCGTATGCAGCTATGGATAAATGGCTGACTGCTCGACCTCATTTCTCTGTACAAAGCGGTGCGTGACTATGTGCGTGGCATCTTAGTTTCTTTCCGTCCCTGATAGACGTACCTATACGAAGAGTCGTAATAAAGAGTCAAAATCAAACAGGTCGTGAGCTTACAAACAGGTATCCTAACGCCAAGAGGTGCGCTCTCTGAAGAAACTAGTGCTATACTAGCAAAGTACGTAAAAGAGATTGTTTTGCAAGTATCGCTTAGAAAATTTGCAGGCAAAAAGATGTTCCTAGTATAGTTGATAAGGGCATACAGCGCATTGTGAGGCTAGACTAGAGGCCTACAATAATGATGCTAAGAAAGCCTTCGCAGAGCCTTTGTACTCCGATGCTGCTCAGACGAAGCAAATACGCTCGGTGCGTTGCTTCACTGGTCGTGCATGAGAAGATGATACCATTGCGCCGGAATGATGCTGGCGAAGAGATTGCTGTGTCGCCCTGGAGTAATCATCATCGTTGCATTCTATCGAGATAGCGAGGGGTGCCTACAAGAAGCAGTCGTTTCATTCTATCAAGCGATAGAGGCATCAAGTCATCAATTGCCGATGATTGTTAAAGACCCTAGAGCTGTCGTAGAGGAGGTTTTGGAGCGTAATGTACCTGACTCTGTGCTCTAGCCTGCCTCAGTCTAGCTGGACTTTTGCAGAGAGTCTTCAGAAGAATGAAATGTTCTAGTGGCTTGAGCGATGATGAAATCTGCAAGGGCAATAAAGAATGCAGATAGGGCTACACTCAACGACCATCTTTACCGTCATTCAAAAGTATTCCTCTAAGGATTACTATTTCCGTTATCATCTAGAAACCCAGCTTGATGATATTAGAGGCGGTACTGTTCCTAAATTTTATCGAATAAAAATCCCTTAAAAGCTTATTTAGAACTTAATCCTCGTAAAGTTAGAGTTGATTTATTGGGTAATCTAAGCCTTATGGAGTAGTATTTTGTTCTCTCCCACATCCCCACTTAATTAGCATCTTAATCATGATTAAACGAACTCTTACTTCTGGGCAGGTGCCTATCTCTCCAAGAGATGGGCAGTTGCTCATGAGGCTTCCCGCTGAGGAGGGTAGCCGTAGTATTCCCAGTGAAGATACTTGGAGTGCTCATCTTAGCCATACGTGATACCAATTACTCATGGCTTAATGAATGCTCTTGAGGCTCCTGCAAGTGTGCGCTCTATAACTTGTAGTGCTAGCCACATGCCTTCAGGTCTTCTTGCCTCTTGATGCTCATAGTTTGCAGAGCGAGCGATTCCCAAACTCAAATAGAGGCGACACTCCCTCAGAAGAAGCAGTTATGGCAACAGACTGTAAGAATGAAAATACAAAATCAAGCCCGAGTGCTTGAAGGAGTCTACGCTTAGACCTCAGGCTAATATGTTGGCATGGTGAAACAAAGGTGCAGTGGCGACGATAATTTAGAAGCACGGGCTGCTGCTATTACTGGGCTAATCTCTTTCCTCCCTACCTAAAGTTTTGAGGCGAGGATCCTCCTAATGCTCTACTAAACTATGTTATGCTTTTGCTCCGAGCCGTGGTGGCTCGTTCGCTGGTATCTGTGGGTTTACTCCCTACGCTGGGTATTCATCATCACATCGCTATAATGCCTGTTGCTTGGTGATATATTATGAGCCTTATCGTCTATGTGATAAGTTCGTTCAAGAAATTTGATGAGCGTGAGTATCTAGAGTCTGACCAAGATATTAGCATAGACTCTTGACTACTATGGAGCAGGACGTGGTCATTGATGGTATTACTCACTATCAATAGCTAACATCGCTAACTTCGCAAGATTCCCTTGTTCGCTGTTTTGAGGGAGCAGTAAACAAATAGATTATCCAGTCTTACGAAAAGGACCGATTAAATGCATACCGTATTATGTGATGTTTGTTTCATTTGATTTGCGACTGCTACAGCAGAAGAGCGTAAGAATGCTGCTCGCTTTCGCAAGGAACTACTAAAAGATGAGTTTAGAAATGTTTCAACACTCATCCCATGTTCCGGCACCGCGCAAAGTAGCGATAATGCTGCTGTACATGTGGGGCGAGTGTAAAGCCATTCTTCCAGAGGAGGTGTAATATCATGATTATGACCGTTACAGATAAAGCAGCTCCTCTATGATAGAGTGCTGTCTTCGGCTCCGGTGCATCATGAAGTGCGAATATAGTACGCCAAAGCCTTGTTTGACGGCATTGATGACTGTTATTGTCTTCGTAATGTTGATTGCTTTTTGTCTCGCTTTCCCTCAGTGAGTACATGGCACCTCGTTTCAGTGAGTGCGTGTACTTATTGTTGTGAGGTGCGCGCTTACTTCCAGTGAGTACGTCATACTTTATTTTCGTAGACTGTACCCTATTCCCTTTTTGTTAATCTTGAGGCAGGGCAAGCGCACCAAAATTCGTGGTAGCATTATGAGTGCCATGTAGGCACGATGCTTCTTCAAAAGCCTGCAGGGTGGATGAGGGCAAAGCCCGATATGAAACCCTGCAGCTAAATTTCTACAAAAATTATGAGTCTGCGTGAGCGGCACCACATACGTGAGCATTTGACATATGTCTCGGAAGTGCCGCTTTGGGCTCAATAAATGTATTGGACATCATTGCAGGGCTTGCGCCCTCGGGCTGTGAGAGAGTGTCGCCCTTGCAGTGGGCTCATCTACGTTCTTAGTTGTTTTGATGTGGTTACCCTAAATCTTGAGGGTGGAATATGCAAACTAGCTTTCACTTTAAGTAACTACCTCGCAAATTACAATTATACACTATCAGAAAGACAAGTAACTAGAGTTGTAATTAGCTTTCAATTCAAAGATACCTTTTACCTTGTAATTACAGAACTTTAAATCAGTTAGATATAATTATGGAAGGAAAAACAGATAAAAGAGGGTGATAAAAAGCTAAAGTTTCACCTTATCCTAACAGGGAGAAAAAGAATGGATTGAGAGGTCATAGACATAGAAAAGCAATCCATTCAAAGGTGTATTGTAATCGCAATAAAGAGTTATACCTTAGGAAGAATATTTTTCGGAGAGTCTAAAGTACTTTCTGCTAGTCTGATGAGCTGTAATTAGCATTCAATTTTAAGTACTTTTATCTCGCGATTACAATAAGTTCCGTTACTTCTTGTGGGAGAGTGGTTGTACGCTTTCAGTAAGCGGTAACTTTTATTCTCGCATTACAATCTTCTACAAGCGTGACGACTATGAAGCTTCACGTTGTACTAGCTTTCAGTTTAAGTAACTACCTCGCAATTACAATATGAATGTCCCTTTATCTATTGTCTTAGTGTGTGGTTGTGTGGCTTTCAATTTAAGTAACTTTTATCTGCATGATTACAATCCTCTTGAGGTGCGTAACCTTGTCATCCTGCATTGTGGTAACTCGCTTTCAGTCAAGTAACTTTATCTCGCAATTACAATTGAAGTACATTAATCTTCTTAGAGTTTAGAGTTGTGAAATTAGCTTTCACTCAGCAACTTTACCTCTGCTAATTACAATCGTTCAACTCTCTATCTCAGCTTTATAGTGGGGTTGTAATTAGCTTTTCACCTCAGTCAATGCTTTATCTCATCGCAATTACAATTGCATTCAAACTGCGCAGAGGTGTTAAGAATGTTGTACTAGCTTTCAATTTAAGTAACTTTTATCTCGGCAATTACAATTTGAGCTTTCTTCATCAAACTCAACGCAAGAGTTGTAATTAGCTTTCACCTCGTAACTTTGACTCGCAGTACAATTATGCAGCACCCAATTTAACTAACCCTGTGTTGTGAGTAGCTTTCACCTAAGTAACTTTATCTCGCATATTACAATTGCATTCAAAGCTGCGCATGAGTAAGTTAAGAATGTTGTAATTAGCTTTCAATTTAAGTAACTGATCTCGCAATTACAATTATGCAAGCAATCTCTAATTTTAACTCAACCCTGTGTTGTAATTAGCTTTCAATTTAAGCAATCTCGGTCTCGCAATTACAATAGTCGAGTACAAATGAGAGTGATACACATTGTATGTTGTATGATTAGCTTTCACAATTTAAGTAACTTTACTCTCGCAATTACAATTCTCATTGGAGAATATGGACACTACTGTTGTAATTAGCTTCAATTTAAGTAAACTTTATCTCGCTAATTACAATGCGTGCTTATTACGGCTTATGAGGATTACGTTGCGATGAGCTTTCAATTTAAGTAACTTTTATCTCTCGCAATTACAATCTTGATAATCATGAAACTCGTTAAGCAGGTGTTGTAGTCAAAGCTTTCATTACGGCGGCAACTTTATCTCTCGCAATTACAATCTTGATAATCATGAAAAACGTCGTTAAACCGGGTGTTGTAATTAGCTTTCAATTCTAAAGTAACTTTATCTCTGCAATTACAATATTTTTCCTTAAGTTAGTGTTAGGCTTGTTGTTGTAATTAGCTTTCAATTTAAAAGTAACTTTCATCTCGCAATTACACAATATCAAGGGGTATACCGCGCACTACGTTGAGTTGTACTGGGCTTTCAATTTAAGTAACTTTATCTCGCAATTACAATAGGTGCTGAATAAGTTGTTTCTGAAAGGTGCTGGCAATTAGCTTTCACAGATAACTTTATCTCGCAATTGCTGCCAGAGTTTATGTGATATTTACAGCTTGTTATGTTGAGATTCGAAGCAATACAAAAGTCCGTGATTATTCACGCTTTTTGTTTTAGAGTGGAGTTTTTATTGAGATCTTGCCCTGTGTGAGTACAGATCTGACTGCATCAAAATGGGGTTCTACTTAAAAATCGACATATATCTATTTGAGTATTAGAGGAACCACACCAAACTTTAGAATAGCTTCACTTTCAATCACCATCAGTGCCTCTTTAGGCTGGCACTTCTTCAAAGCCCAGGGTGTAATGAGGGCAAAAGCCCGATATGGAACCTCGTGCTAGAAGGCATAAAATTAAGAGCTCACGTAGGAGCGGCACTAACAGAGCACGTGTATAAGCTGTATTGTGGTTGTGCCGTCCCTTTGGGGGCTCAATAAATGTTAGATTGACCTTATTAACCCAGGGCTTGCGCCCTGGGCCATGAAAAGAGGTGAGCACGCCCTAAAGATAGGGCTCTTTTGACGTTCCCTCTAATCCATATACTTTATTATTTTGATGCACTTACCTTGTTGACATTGCAGTTCATATATATTATTTACCTTTTGCTGTACTTAAAATAAAGTGAAAGCTACTCACAATAGGGACTTATAGTCCGTCAGTGTATTACATTTTGAAGTGTGGGTGATAATACTCTTGGGAGTATCGCCTCATCTTCTTTATATGTGCTTGAAGCGATTACATCTAAAAACAGCACCTTTATGTGTAAACACAAATGTATTCAAATATAATGGCATGACTCAATAACTCCAACTAGTAAGTTTAACTTGACAGAAGAACCTCTACAGCGAAAATACATGAAGCCATGCTTTGTCCTCTCTCAGGGCAGGTAGAGCCTATGTCTTCAGCTGGCTGCTCAGCATGTTAATAGTTACGGTATCCTCAAACGCATACCACGCAAGCCCGTTGCTCGTCACTTTTAGGACGGCTGATGATGCGGAGATTGAACGTGCGTATTGGACTACAGAGATGGTCAAGGCTTACGAGACGGCTATTAAAGGAAATACACCGTAGCAGGACCTAGAGTAAGGGTAATGACTTATGGTAAGGTCTGTTATTTGTTTCTGTTAATTGCGCTTGCGTTCCTTATTTACACTGCCATGCGCAAGGGCTGATAGGTGGTAGTGATGCTGCTATAGCGTATGCTCAGAAGTCTCAAAGTCTACGGATTACTGATGATGAGTTTTATAACGGATAGAGGTCCGTGGCGATGCCACGTCTTCATAAGTCCATAGTTGCCATGTATGGTTAGTGAGTGGCAGAGCTTCATGGTAAGACTGTCGGCAATCTGTGCTATCAGCTCTGCATGACGAGCGCATACCAGAGGTTAATCGCCAGTTTCTTCAGCACGACTACTACACGGACATCATTACTTTCGATGGAAAACTTAAGTGCAACCGCATAGGAGGGGATATGATTATCAGCCCAGAGACGGTGGGAGTAATGCAGAGATGGTGGGTGTAGATTTTGCCGACGAACTGCACAGAGTGTTATTCACGGGGTACTGCATCTCTGTGGGTATGGAGATAAGATTCCCCGAAGACGGAGCAACGATAGTGCGCCAGCTAGAAGATGAGGGCTCTTAGGTCTTTTGAGAGCTCTCTTGGCGGATAAACCATGTTGAAAATAGTATGAGACATTACAATATGATGACCATAAAAGAATATATCAAGGAGCATGAAGGGCGTTTCCTAGAAGAACTATTTGCTCTTATTCGCATCCCTAGTATCAGTGCTAAGACGGAGCATAAAGATGATATGCAACGCTGTCGCGAACTACTGGCAAGAACATTTGCAAAGGGCTAGGGCGTTCAGGCAGAAGTGTATCAGACGGCTGGTAATCCTATCGTTTATGGAGGTATATCAACAGATACCTCGGCGCCGACGGTTCTTGTCTATGGTCATTATGAGCGTTATGCCAGCGGGAGCTCTAGATCTGTGGAAGAGCGAGCCTGAGCCTGAAATACAGAGATGGACACATTTGGGCAAGAGGCAGATGACGATAAGGTCAATCGATGACTCAGATTAAAGCTTTGAGTGAGACAGCTAGGCTCTTGTTTGCTTAGATGTAATGTTAAGTTTGTACTAGAGGGAGAGGAAGAGATTGGCTCTACCTCATTTGGAGGGCTTTTCGACTCAATACAAGAGATATGCTTAGTGTGATGTTATTCTTGTGAGTGATACAAAGACGGTCAGCAGTGAGTGCCCTAGATCTAACATCGGGTCTAAGAGGTCTAGCTTTATTGGGAGATTGAAGTGACAGGACCAAATAGAGATTTGCACTCGGGTCATTTCCGGCGGAGCTGTTGGTAATCCGATTAACGAGTTATGTCGCTTAATCGCTGGGTAGCAAGACGAGCATACGGGCAGAATACAGATACCGAGCTATGATGATGTGGTAGACTTTGACGAACGCAGAGCGTGAGATGAGTTGCATCAAGTGCCTTTCTGAAGAAGCATACTGCAAGGCTGTTAGCATGTAGATGCCGTATGGGGAGAAGAGGTTACCTACGCTTGAGCAATAGCTGCCGTCCGAGCTTTTGATGTTTGTGGCATTTGGGGCGGTTATACGAGTGAGGGTAGTAAGACTGTTCTTCCGAGCAAGGCTTATGCCAAGTGTTAGCTGTCGCCTAGCAGCAAGCCAAGACCATCATAGGATAAGCCAAGCCTTTATAGACTATATAAGAGTATTGCCCCCAAGCATATCAGAGTAGAGGCGCTGCCCTATGCATGGGGAGAGGCTATCTCTGTCCTATTGACTCTACCAGCTTATAAGGCAGCTGAAGAGGCTATAACTAAATCTTTGGGTGTGCCGCCCAGCTAGCATAGAGACGAGGAGGAAGTATCCCTATTATTGCAGTCTCTTTGAGCGAGTGCTTGGGCTAAGACGGTGCTGATGGCTGGACTGAGAGTAATGCCATTCCATCTCCTAATGAAAATAAGGAGCGTGGATATATTCCGTAAGGGCGCTGAGGCTGTGCATGAGTTCTGCAGGCCTATCCTGAGCGATAAAACACAATAAATATGATATTGATAAAAATGCCTTCGATGGTGACAACAAATAGATGTCCTCATTGAGGAAATAAGATTACACGCATAGCAGAGCATATTGACGCCTCGGCCGTACCAAACTGTATCGATGCAAGTGATAAGGGCGATTATACCGGAAGCTTGTCAATACGCACACGCATGCGGCTATGACCCTCCTACGAGGTTATGGCGATGACTTGCCGCTGATGACGTATGCAAAGATTATATTTGACGTAGAGGACAAATGACGGAAGAAGACTGTCTATATAGGAGCTAAGCTCGCTGCATAGAGATGATAAGACGGGTACACTTGTTTCCTAGATGTATGCATCCACCATGGGAGCTAAGGCTGCTGGATGATGTCAGAGCCATGATTTCATATATCATTCTTCGACCAAGGTAATGCTGAGCAGTGCACAACTAGATAGAGCGTAGCGTGATGTATCTGGAGAAGTTCAAGCAGGACTTTAGCGGAGCGTATCGTGTTTAACCTCGGTCACATGCTATTTATACTGTTAGTAGGGAGAGCAACTCAGTACTGCCACGACTTCTGCCGTAAGATCAGCTTAGATGCATTTGCATCTGAGTGAGACTGAGGAGAGGTTGAGCGTTGTGTAGTAGAGCATGGGTTAAGACCTGTCAAGTATCTAGAGCAACTAGGCGTGTTGAGTGATAGCCCATTCTTGCTCATGTTATTTGGGTTGACGATGAAGAGATGGATTTTGCTGGCTAAGTATGACGTCGCAGTGGTGCATAACCCTGCGAGCAATATGAAGTTGGCAAGTGGGTTACAAGTTCAAGTACGAAGAGATGAAAGAGCGTGGCATACGCATTGGCTTAGGTACTGATGGTTGTAGCTCTTCCAATAACTTAGATATGTTTACCGCTATGCGCTTAGCGAGCTTCTTAGGTAAGGTATGGCGCTTTGACAGTGCAGCAGTGTCTGCCGATGATATTTTTGCATCATCGACAAGCTGGGTGCAGATATACTCGGCTCAAGGCTGGCAAGATAGAGAGGGCTATTTAGCAGACCCTCTGTTTGGTCGATTTGAACCGTCCGGAGATGGTGCCTGTTCATAATCTGACTTCAATCTGTTTACTCAGCTTCGGGCGCATTTGTAGATACTACATCTGTGATGGTCATCTTGATGCAGGGCGGACATGTAGAGGGCGAGGAAGAGATTATCCGTGAGGCTCGTCGGGTTGCCGCTCGTCTTGTACCTAAAACCAAATTCTCCCTTTACACGTTCCTGGGCAAAAGGAACCGTGCACAAAAGAATCAGCATACAACAGCCTCGTAGGTAGCGAGCCATCTACACTTGGCTGGGCTTTACAAGTAAAAGCGTTTGGTGGTGTGAGCCTCATACGACTTATGTGCTGCCACTACGCTTTTTATCTATTATGAATAACCATTAACCTAAATAACTCAATGAATATAGCAGTTATAGCCGTATCGCCTCACAGGCATTACTATTGCCGAGCAACTCAAAGCAGAGTGGCAAGAGCAGTTAACAATTTTTCTACTCATCAGCATTCGTCTATAGAGTCTATTCTGCAATATCAAAGAGCGTAGACGCTCACTTGTGCGATTACTCAGCTTGGGTCTTCATCGGTGCTATGGGTATTTGTATCCGTACAATCGCAGAGCATGTACAGCATAAGTATCACGACCCCGCAGTCATCAACATCGATAGCACAGGTCGCTTTGTAAAAGTCTGTACTCTCTGGTCACGTCGGTGGAGCTAATGAACTGACAGAGCATATTGCATCTCTATTAGGAGCGCAAGCTGTCGTAAGCACTCAGACGGATAATACCGGTTTGTGGGCATTAGACCTATTTAGCCGTAAGTATGGCTGGGCTCAAGTGAATAACATGGAAGGCTTAAATAAAACCCATTGCACTATACACCAATGGTAAGCCTACGGCTCTTCTTCTAGAGGTTAGAGATAAGTTTACCCTAGAGCTTGAGCGTACGCATGCTGAGCATGTCTGATATATATACAAGCGAGAGGATTTTAGACGAGTCTAAGCATGAGCTAATCTTAGTGGTTAGCCCTCGTGTCTATGAGACGAGTAAAGCCCTGCATTCAGTATATCCCCAAGAGTTTGGCTCTAGCTCGGGCTGTCGCTATCAGTGCGCTCATAGGATATTCCAGGAGTATATCTGTAACGAAATTCATAGACTTTGGCTACTATCCTGAAGCAATTAAGCGCATAGGACGATAGACTTGAAGAAAGATGAGCCTTTGCTTAAAGAGATGCTCCAGCTCCTCAAAATAGAGGAAGCGATATTTATACAAGTGAAGACTTAGCTCCTGTGGAGATTAAGAACCCTTCGGACTACGTCTTCGGAAAGTAACGGGCGTCTATGGTGTCGCTGAGAGTGTTTCACGATTATCGGCTCGCATGGGTAGCATTGTTATCGAGAAGCAGAAAGGTATGCTTCATGATGGTAATGATTTTACTTTGCTGTATCTATTGATAGAGCCTATGGAGCGTAGGGCATATGATTGTGAGTTGGTCCCAGTGACCCTGACTTGTAGCATAGCCGGGCGTGCATCTCAGAAATCGCTGACCTTATTCTTTATGCAGGTAGCCTGTGCCTCGTGCACTAACTACTTGTCATAAGCCTGGAGCTACGGTACGCAGTTCTACCGGATATGAACCTTGAGGAGCAGTTTTGCTCTGATGAAGGAGTTCTATGATAAGGGCTTGCTCGTCAGCGCTTGCATACGGGAGACCCTTTGTATTTACGGGAGCTATTCCAGGAGCAAATAGCTTCTTGATGAGTATGATATGAGCTATCATCATTACTCCCGGTATCTCATCATTCCAAGCTGCAGCGCGGCGGCTCTGCCGCAGCTTCAGTTTACGATTCCAGAGAAGACGCAGACGATTATTCCTGACATCGTGGTGAAGGTCGCAGCCACCAATGCCCGAAAAGGAGAAGCTGCACGCTTGCACGCCCGCAGTCTACGATGTGTATCTTCCTCGGCAGGTATTGTAGATGATGTGCAGGCGCAGCCATTAGAGCACTACCCCGAAGATACACCCGTGGCAGCGTGCTATCACTTAACTCTTGGCCGGACGAACGTATTTATCGTGGTCAACTTAAGGACTTGCTCAAGCTCGTACACGATAACAAGCTAACGCTACGACAATGCTTGTTATTGGTGAGGCGATAGATAATCCGTAAAAGGATTGTCTCGACTATATGCCGATGAGTTCAAACACTTATTCAGAAAGTAAGATGAAGGAAATAATCTAAGACTTATTTATATGGCTACGGCAGACTTTGCTCTGCCTCAGCCTTGAATCGCCTTGTAGATGAGGGCTACATGGGCATGCTGTGGTCACGATGCTGGATAAACCTGCAGGACGTGGTATGAAGCTGCCACGAGAGTAAAATCAAACAGTATGCAGTGGTCAGGGGATTGAGGTTTCTGCAACCCAGTCAAACTCGTGGTGAAGCCTTTGTTAATAGACTTAAGGAATTACGACCAGACCTTGGTGTCGTATGTTGCTTTCACAGTGCTTTCCAGAGGTCGTCTGGCAACTGCCTAAGTATGGTACAATCAATCTTCATGTGGTCTTTGCTCCCTCGTTACCGAGAGTCGCAGCCTATCCATTGGGCTGTAATCACATGGTGATAAAGAGACGGGCGTAACGACATTCCGTCTTAAGCATGAATTGGACACGGGCGATGTCTCATGCAGGCATCTACGCCTATTGCCTCAGAAGATACTACGGGGACGGTTCATATGACTGATGTCTCACTGGTGCAGATTACTAGTTAAGACGATTGACCTTTTTGCTGAAGGCGAACCAGCAACCAAGGCACAAGAGCATTTTTGAGGAAAAGCAGCTAGGCATGCACCTAAGCTCACGAAAAGAGAATACAGAGATTGATTGGTCTCGTCCTGCAGGGAGTTGGTACACTTCATTCGTGGTCTTAACTTTTCCCATCTGCATGGGCTAATATCACATTCCCTAATCAGAGTGAGCTACGCTCTGTAAGTGCATGAGGGCGGAAGCTCTTGCCTCGGAGGCAAGACATGCAGGTATCAGCCGCAGGGACATGTTTAGTAGAAGGACGCAAGCACCCTAGAGGTTGTTTGTGTGAGGGTGTGTTAGGCTTAGCGTTTGCAAACCAGTGGCAAGAAAGCACCCTTTACTGCGTAGATATTATTACGGTCTTCGCTAGATGAGACCTTTGCATAATACGGCACTCGCTGCGTTATTATCGACATTCGGGACTCTAGTCATTTACATGAGTAAACCCCTGCGTCCCCTCAGTCTCAATGCCTTGCGATTACCGCATTCTGCAAAGTCCCAGCAAAAGAATAGTACTTGTCCTTTGGGAGACCGTCGGGCGGTCTTAGGATACGATAGCTTATTTTTAGTCCTCTTTAGCATAGGGATAATAAGGGTCTGTCACCCATGTCGACAGACCCTTATTCTTGTTATAGCTAAATAGAAAGCATTACTTTAGTGTAGTTTTCCACTTTACATTACGCATATCACCACTCTTAGCAATCTCATGGAAAGCGAAGCATGCACTTAGATTTTTGTGGTGTGTGACCGCTTTGTCCAAGTTCGAGGTACTCACGCAGCAATGGACGATAGTCTGGGTGTACGCACTCTCGATGATTTCGTGAGCACGCTGGATAGCCCTACCACGAAGGTTCTGCTACACCATACTCTGTAACGAAGATTTTTACAGAGTGTTCGCTGTGGGTCAGGGTGTGACACCATGGGCACGAAAGCACTAATCTTACCATCCTTAGCTGTAGAAGGAGTCAGGAAGATGCTGATGTAACCGCCACGAGTAAAGTCACCTGAACCTACAATACCGTTCATCACATCGTGTACCATTAACGTGTGTAGAGTTTACATTACTGAAGATGTCAGCTTGAGGGGCTGTATTCATCGTGATAACTCTACAACGACGTACAACTCAGGGTTGTTTGAGTACCTTGTAGGCGTAGGATGCTTATCCCTTGAAGAAGTCAAGGTCTTCATAAATGCCATTGAGTACAGAGCGGCTCACCGAGAGCGAGCAAACTACTCAGCAAACTTACAACGACCCTTACGCATAAGTTCGATTACGGCATCTTGGATAACCTCTGTATATACATTGAATGCAGGGATTTTGGTTATCACCAAGAGCACGAGCACAGCGTTAGCAATCGTTACCACACCGCTTTTGATAGGAGGAAGTCCCGCAGATACGACCAGCCTTCATTTCGTCAACGAGGAGTTGGCTACATTAGCTCCGATTGCACGTGTAATATCATCTAGAGGAGCAAATGCGCTATCATCAGCAGGCTCGCTGAGTCTTCACGATAGCAACAATCTTAGCTGGGTCAACTTAACGAATGGCTGACCCACGCGGTCATCAGGCTTATTGATGCCGAGGCCAGTGCGATAAGGGAGGGTCTAGTGGCTCTGTGATATCATGGATACCACGGATAGCCCTTTTAGGGTGCTGGTCATTCAATTCAATAAGAATCTTATCAGCTAAGCGACAAATAGTAGGAAGGATACCTACACCGCTAGTAGGAATGATTTCCGCCATCTTCTGTAACATCAGCAGCTTCCAACCACAGCCATTGATAGGACCAAGGAAGCCGTAACGTAGCTCTTGAGCGAGCATAGAGAGGTGCATATCAAAAAGGAGACAGCGCCACCATTAAGGCTGTACGCATATCCTATTAGATTGATAAGGAGGCGGAACTTGACTGTTTCTGCCTTAGCCAGAGCACCATCAAGGTGAGGACCAGTACTCAGCCCCCTGTAAACATACCGATTTTGAACTCACGACCAGCGGCGTGTTCTGCTTCAGCTCTACGAGCGATAGCTTCTGGGATTACCTTAGGTGCTCCCGCAGCGGTAAATCACCAAATCCGACGTTGTCGTTGTGCTGCACAAAATGCGGCAGCTTCTGTCTGCAGTGATAAATTTCAATGCCATTGTTATGAAAAAATACTTTTATTCTTTCTATGGTTATATACCATAGTGTGATAGTGAATGATGTGCCAAAAATTAAGTAAATTCTTCGATAATTCATATAAATCAACCTCGTTTATATTCAGAAGTCTCTTAAATATTGAGGGATAAACCGTTCTAGGACTGTAGTCTAGGCTTTGGGTTCTTAGCTGAGATGAGTGATGTGGAAAGTTCTTAATTAGAGCATTGGGCTTCCTATGTTAAAAGCAATTGAAAGTTGTCTTTTAGGCGGCATATGTTGCTTTTTCTTACTTTTTGAGTTAGTGAAATAGGGGTGTTTAAGTGATTGTAAGTTAGTGTGTAGGTGTAGTTGAATTGTGTGTCTGCGAACTATTCTGGGAGACTTCAGCTGAAGTCTGTACAAACTTCAGCCGTAGTTTGTACAGACTCTACACGTGTAGTCTGCACAGACTTCGCCGAGTGTTGAATCCAAGTAAGCGTACTACAGATTTAAGTACGCGTACCTTCTTCTTATAGCTTAACTGAAACAGGAAATTGTTTCTTCCTTAATATTATGAGACTGTTACTCGGTCTCCAAAAAGGACAAGTAAAATTTGTCCTTTTGTTTGGGCTTTTGCAGAATACAGCAATCGCAAGGCATTGAGACTGAGGGCGCAGGAGTTTACTTATGTAAATGACCAAGCCTGAATGTCGAAAAATAACGCAACGAGTGCTGTATTGCTAGTAGTCTCATTATGAGTGTTGCCCCTATGCGTGGAATGTGCATGCGGATAAAAATGCAACAAAAATTTGGTAGTTCCCATTTTTATACGTAATATCGCATCTAATAAGAAACCAACCAGTTTGTATTTATGATACAGGAGATAGATGGCAAGAAGAGGCAAGACTCATAGGTAGCCATGATCTCGTTTTTGTTGAGTGGTTCTGATTTCGTGCATTTCTGCACATCCTGCAAGATTTGTTATGGAAAGATATTATCGGTGGAATATCCCTTCTCAAAAACAAATGTGCTAAGGAAAATTCTATTAGGTGTTATTCTAGTTTTCTCTACGTTATCAAACGCCCAAGACACAAAAAGTTTCTTTTTATGTTTTGAAGGACTCATTAGGGCAAAAGTATTGACTGGACAAGTTGTTCCGTTTTTAATGCATGTCCTTGTTCTTTTTCTTCATGGAGTAATGAGAATGGAGAAGTCTCATTTCTCTTGTCTAGCGATGATAGTTACATATTGAAAGTTTCACATATGGGTTCATTGCTCAAAGAACTTCATTTTAATATTCCTAAAAGGTGGATAAGCTAGAGTTAGGCACCCTGTACTTGAGTATGAGCTCTGTGACTTGATGAGGCGGTTGTTCATGGGAAAAAGGGTTTCTCGAAAGACCAATAACATTAAGGTAAACATAGGGAAGTCCCTTAGAAAAATATTGGGACAACCATGGATGTTTTAAGGAAATTCTCATGTTGTCATTCAAGGGATGAGATCTCAATTTTAGGCAAAGGGCGCTCCAAGCATCTATCTTAATGGTCGTAAAAAGTGCTAAATATTGATGAAATATTGAACATAAAATCGTCTGGAAATAAAAACGATAGAAGTACTAGGAAACCCTAATGGTAGATATGGAGTAAACACCTCATCTGCTATTGTTATCACAACGTCCACTTCCTCTAAGGATATTTGGGGTATTGATCTTATGGATAAAGTTGGCTCAAAAGGGAAATTTTCAAATGCTCTTAATGTTACAGCATATCTCAACTTGCCCAAATTATCCATCAAAGTAGGTACAAATCACGTCTATGGAGAGAAGATGTATCATAAAGAAGATACCCATGACTATTCCGTCCCTAGGTAATCAGATCAGCAATCGCTCTATAACGGAGTTAAGTGATGTACAAAAAGAATCTAAGTCTTTCGACAGAGGTAGTTTATCATATCAATGACAACCACAGTATCGATCTTTTTGCAAACTTAGATCCTACAACTCGCGGAAAAGAACATCTTAATGGATTCTTGCACCACAACGACATCAATAATGTCAACCTTGTCCAAGAATTTAAGAGTATAACCCAAACAAACTCATCAAATACATTGCTTAGTGGAGCATACCACTTTAATACCACAAAAAACAAAAATAGATCTTTCTGGAACATATTTCTATTTGAATCAGAATGCTAATCGACATCTATCAACAGAGCAAGAGGATAATAACTTTTGACCAAAAGTATCGCGAACAACATAACCCTAAAAGGTGATTGCGAACAAAATCTTTCAAAAAGTCTTTAGTTTATTCTCTGGGATAGAATATGTTTCCACACAAAGAGATGGTAAGTACAAAAACACTGAATAGTAACACTGATTTTTAGACAAAAACAACTTACTGGATACATCGTTTTACAGGCTAATATTAACAAAAAGGTGGAGAGCTCAGGCTCAAATGGGATGGAATTTATTGATTTCAAATACTTTAAAAATGAGACAATAATCAACGAACAGAGTAAGCGTTCACTCAAAATTCTGCCCTAAGCTCTCCGTTTCTTACGAGAATGAAGACTTCTCATTGAGTTATCTTATAACAAAAACAATAGATAAAACCTAGTTACAACCAGCTTTCGTCTAATTCCCTTTATGAGTAACAATATCTAAAATGGGATGGAAATCCCACACTTAGAAAATAGCTATGTACACTCTTTAACAACGGATCTTACTTACAGTTGGGCAAACTTATCCCTCTCGTATTCTAGAGTAAAGGATGGCTTTTTGAAGTCTGCACATTGCTTGATCCCCAAAGCATGATTGTAAAAATTTCTCCAGAAAATTTACCGGATTATAATCAGTTTTATGCAGGACTTTCAATGAACCCTCAAATAAGAAATCTAGGTATTCTCGCTGATGTTGGTTTGCAGTTACAAGACTTTTGAAATATGGAGGGGTATCTTATAACAAACCCTTGATTGCCTATTCTTTTCGATTAAACTATACGTTTCTTAAAGGCGTATCATTAAGGTGTGGAATTTCTGGACACCTTTAAGAATGGAAGTTATGCAACGGGAGAAACAAAGGATACAGCAACTTTGATATACGCCTATCTAAAAGTTGGATGAGTGGCAAGTTAATTACACAAATCTATGCTACAGATATTTTCAACAAAGCCTATGAAAGAATCCTACTCAATACAAACAATATCTTGAGACAGGATTACTCCCATGGAGGGACTAGAGGTATTTTCCTTATAGTTCAATATAAGTGGGGAAACGCAATAAAAAGCAGTGGTCAAAACCCTTTCGAACGAAATGATGCGACTGATGCCTTAATAATCAAATAACTAACCCTTTAAAAAGTTTTCATTATGAAAAAGAAAAAAATTGACGTGGGCGTTGAAATCCCACAGAGCCCTGCAAGGGCGACACTCCTGCAAAGCCCAGGGTGGAATGAGGGCAAAGCCCGAAATGAAACCCTGGGTATCTACAGATAAAAATAATAGGGAGCTCCGATGAGCGGCACAACAGCGCGAGCATTTGCCTACGTCTGGAGTGCCGCCCCTAAAGGGGCTCAATAAATATATTGACTATTATTACCCAGGGCTTGTGCCCTGGGCTATGAAGAGTGTCGCCCTAAAGGGCTCATCTACGACGAAATTCTAATAGATTGCTGGGTTATTTTGATATATCGTTCTGTATGAAGAATTATGCGAGTCTTATATATTGAAATAAATAGCATTACCTTTGCAGTGTCTACTAGTGCAGAGCGAATTGCGCTCTGCAAGGGAAGCCAGTGAAAATCTGGGAGCAGTACCCGCTACTGCAATTATACGAGCTCACTCATCTGAGAAGAGTAACTGCGGCAGAATAAACCACTGATCTAGAAACGTGGATCGGGAAGGTTGCCAAGGAGCATAGAGTCAGGAGACCCGCTAGCAGGCAATGATGCCACAATCTCGGGATTAAGATTACAAACCTTATGTGCATCGTGGGTGATAGTTTCCTCATCCTTGAAGCCCTAGGTATATCCTGCCCTAAAGAATACCTTGCACGGAGATTTAAAAAGCTCTCAAAGACGAGATTGTGTGGACATAGTACATGATTGTTGCATAATCATCGTGAGAGTAAAAGGTGCAGGTTTGTATTCATTATCCCAAGCAACAACTTATTCCGCAACGATTTCCAAACCAAATTACTTAACCAACCTATTAAGAGGCTGGGTAATGGTAGATTCCTTCACACGCTCTCAGATGATGTGTGCATATCGAGATATAGCTCTTTGGCTGACGTGAATATCACCCGAAGAGGATAGCATAGAGAGATGACGCTTGCCTATTTCGACCAACCCTTAGCTATCGAATAACACGTGTTCATTAACCAAGTCAAGAGGCTATGAAAATAGCCTCACCAAAAAGCAGAAGTCTCTTTATATAATTTAGTGAGTGAATTACCGCAGACTTAGCCGTGAGGTTGAGTGCTGCGGTTTTCGTTTTCTTTATTATCTTTGATACAGAACAAGAAAGAATAAGAGCTATGAGTGACAGAAACTTTTAGTGCAAATGGCTGGGCGCATCTTTGCTCAGGCTGTGGACGTATATAATAAGGTCGGAGGTGGATGTAGTATGCCCTAATCCTTATCCTCCCATACTATTGAGGCTGACCTATTTCGTAAGAATTGGATTGACTCATGCGCAGTGGGCTTAGAGATATTATCCGAGACCCAGATATTGAGCCTGAAGTAGCATTGACTATTAAGCGTCGCATAGATAGAAGTAATCAGGAGCGTACCGACTTAGTAGAACTCATTGATAGCTTTTTTCTGGAGAAGTATCAGGGTGTGCGGTGCAGCCATCAGCAAAAATCAATACTGAGAGTCCTGCTTGGGCTATTGACCGCCTGTCTCATTCTCTTTCTTAAAATCAATTACATGTCTAAGGCGGTAGAAACTGCGCGACTGAGGAAATACGGGTTAAGTGTACCGATAAGTTGCTTGTTCTCAAGACTCAGCTCGTAGATCTCGACAGCGATAGATGAGCTACTTGAAGATGCTGCATGGGTCGTAGGTACGAAGGTCTACAAGCAAATGAAGATGTACAACGACCCTGAGCTCAATCCGATGTCTAAAGGGCAGATACTCTAGAGGGAGAACGTGGCTAGGATATTAGTCTCTCGCTTCCGCTATGGGGGATGTGGCGATGCTGATACCTGTACTCTACAGTGTCGCTCGCTTGAACCCAGAGCATGAGTTTACGCTACTAACGCAGCCTTCTTTGCAAGCTACTCCTCAATGCACCTGCTAATCTGGAAGTCTCATGACTATAGATGTGAAGGGTGAAGCGTATAGCCTTTGGGGGCTTATTGTGTTATATAGACAGCTTGCTGATGAGCATTTTGATATTTGTATTGATGCTCGTGATGTTTTGCGAACTAAGCTATTCGCTGGTCGCTAAGTTTAAGGGGCGTTACAGTACACCATCTAAATAAGCCTCGTAAGCGCGCTTATTTATTGGCTAATAAGGCACAAAACACCAATGAAGGGGTAGTGCCTCCTATGCAGAGCCTCTATGAGCGATGTTTCGGAGAGGCTGGGCTTAGGTGTCCCTAATGGCGATTATGAGCGGATTAGGCTTGATGATGGTGTGGCATCGTCTGAAGAACTGAAGACGGTGTATGCCGAAGCTTTTTGCCGAAGAGCCTGATTGTCGGAATTGCCCTTTTGCCCTCGACAGCGTCTAAGACTTGTGATTTAAGTTTGATAGAGCGTGTCGTTGCACACTTGAGTGCAGAGGGTATTCATGTTTATCTCTTTGGTGGAAAGGGTAAGGGAGGCTGACGAGCTGGCTGATGGGCTCAGAAGTATCCGCATGTACGTCTCGCTAGCAGGGCAGTTGTGCTGTCTCGATGAGTTGCTTCTGATGAGTAGACTACGCGTTATGCTCTCTATGGATAGTGCGAATATGCATTTTGCATCTATGCTCGGTGTCCCTGTCGTATCTGTGGTGTGCTACGCATCCCATGCAGGTTTCTTGGGCATGGGACAGAAGTTAGAGGATTGCGTTCAAGATGAGAACTTGGATTGTCGCCCTTGTTCGATTTTTGTGTGGTTAAAAGCTGTAAGTATGGGGATATGCCTTGTCGTAAACCGATGAGTGATAAAACAAATTGCCGATAAGCTGTTTAAGTATATAAAGGAATGATAGAAATGAGTTAAGAATAAATAAGTTAATCAGTGATGCTGGGCTTGGCTCACGTAGAGAGGTCGATGACCTTATTCGTAGAGGAAGAGTTCGCATCAATGGCAAGCGTGCTGACCTTGGCGATATGGTGGTGTTCAGGATGTTGTGCTTTTTGATGATATGGACTCTGCTCGTGAAGGAACTTATTCAGGAGCATTTTGCACTTGAGAAAGTTGTTAAGCATGAGCAAGCTAAGGATAATAAAGTTCGCACCAAAGACCGTGCTTCTGAGCGTGCTGAGAGTCAGCGATTGCAGCATGCTAGCAAGAGTGCAGCCTTAAGAAAGACAAGTAAGAATAATCCTATCAATAAGGCTAAGGCAAGAAATTTGGAAGTTGATTTGCTTGAGGAGCCTAAGGAGCATAAACCTCAACGTCATAGCGGAACAAGAGGAGGTCAGCGCCGATGAAGGTTTATTTGATACGTCATACCTCAGTGGTTGTGGGACGGTTCGGGTGACTTGTTATGGAGCTACCGATGTGGATATGCGAGAGACATTTGGGGAAGAAGCGACCAAGACGTCTAGTCAATAGAAGGTATTCAAGTCGATAGAGTCTACACTAGTCCTCTTAAGAGAGCTGTGAAACTTGCTTCTTTCTGTGGCTATCCTGATGCCGAGCGTGATAATCGCCTTAAGGAAAATGAATTTTTGGCGATTGGGAAGGTAGACCATGGGCAGAGATTATCAGAGATATGGAGATAGATGTTTTCTTTGAGCAGTATCTGAAAACGCCTACTCCTACTATGGCGAGAGTCAAGAAGACCAGCAGAGGAGAGTGCAAGATTTTCTGAGGAAAAGAAAGCCGAGGGCTCTCAGCGATTGTGGTATTCTGCCGCTGGCGGAGTGATTAATTGTGCTCGTTCATTGGCAGGAGAAGTTAAAATTAGCGGAGGCATTTGCGACAATTCCTGATTTTGAAGTTTAACAATTTTAGAGTTTTAGTGAACAATAATCATCGGGTGTGCATTTATAAAGTACATTCGATTTAACACAAAGGTAGTAGCATGGAGCTAATACCGTAATAAACAAACAAAGAAATGAAATTTACCTCAAGTCATGCAAGATGCGATTAACGAACAAGTTAATCGTGAGATGTGAGTCTGCACATCTTTACCTTTCAATAAGCGTACATTTCGCTAATGAAGGTCTTAAGGGCTTCTCTTCATGGTTTTACAAAGCAATACAAGGAAGAAATTGCTGCTACGCTGGAAGATATGATGAGTATATCTTAACTCGTGGTGGTAAGGTTGAAGTGCGTGCTGTAGATGCTGTACCAACAACATTCGAGTCTACACTTGCTATCGTTGAGCAGGTTTACGAGCACGAATGCTAGTGTTTCTTCTTGCATCGAAGACCTAGTACGTGTAGCAAGCAAGGAGCAAGATATGGCTTCTCAGGACTTCTTCTGGAAGTATATCCGTGAACAGGTAGAAGAAGAAGAAACCGCTTCTGACCTTGTTCAGCGTGTTCGCATGGCTCAGGATAAGTATCTTTATCAGCTTGATAAGGAAACTTGGCGAACGCCAATCAAGAGTTACTTTTTATCCTCATGATAATCTAAAGGGAGAGAATCTTACAAGGTTCTCTCCTAGATTATTATGCGGGGCAGGACTGAAGTCATTAAAAGTTTAGTTCATAATATTGAGTTAGTTAAATCACAGATATTTATGTACTCCATTAAGAGCTTGCATCGTAGATAAATTCTAAGTGCAGGGCGCAAAACTCGATGGCATTTATTTCTGTTTATATAGGGAAATAGGGGTAGTGCTCCAAGGTAAAAGCACAGAGTAAGGCATGTTTAACTAAAAGACGATGAATAGATTATCTAAAAATGTATACCATCAGGGACCTCTCGATGAGCAGTTCTAGAAAGTAGACGTATTCATATGGCATCGAATGCGCTTTACACCACCAGAGAAAGAGTCTTTGTGGCATAAGTTTATTGAGAAGTTTGAGAGAGCCAATCATTATTATTATTCTATTGGTTGCAATGACGCCTCCTCGTTTGGGGGTTTTGCCACGAGTATTTTGTGATTGGGAATACGAGCTTATCCTTATTCTTAGAGCCTGCAGGGTGTGTTGTTGTGCAGTGCTATTGGCTGGGAGTTGCATTTTACTTTGAGTTGCAGAGCGAGCGTGAGTTTGAGATTCTAAATCAAGTTAATGAAGATATTCAATATAAGGTATATCGTAATGGGCGAATAACTCAAGTTCTGAAAAAATGATATCGTTGTAGGCGATTATATATTACTGAGTGTAGGGGAGCAAGTTCCGCTGATGGTGACATTACTTGAGAGTATATCGCTCAGGTAGATGAGTCCCTCATTGACGGGCGAACCTATAGTGTATAAGTCTATTTATGAAGCTGAATTTGATAGCGAAGCAACATACTCAGCAATTATATTTGTCGTGAACAAATATACTAGATGGTCATTGCCTATATCAAGTGTCTCAGAGTGGAGATGCTACCGAATATGGTCGTGTGTTTAAAGGGGCGCAAATAGAGGATAGTGTAGAGACGCCACTTAATCAACAACTTTCAGGATTGGCTGATACAATAGCTAAGGTTAGTTATGGTATTGCTGCTTTTGGTGTTGCTAGGTTCGAGTGCTGATTTATGCGTTGCAAGGCGGTTTTGATACCTTTGATTGGCCTGCTCTGGTTACTTTCACAGAAGCTCGCGATTGCAGTAACCGTTGTTGTGGTGGCGTGTTCCTGAGGGCTTGCCTAGAGTGTAACACTAAGTTTAGCTTATAGCATGCGTAGTATGATGAAGGGCAATAATCTCGTTCGCCGTATGCACGCGTGTGGAGACAATGGGTGCTGCCACTGTTATTTGTGCCGGATAAGACGGGGACGCTCACTCAGAATAGATGAGTGTCGCAGAAACAAGTTTTAGTCCCCTAATGTCAATCTAGATTTGCTGTATCTCAATGGCTGTTAATTCAACGGTTTATTTAGATGAGCAAGATGAAAGCAAAGTAGAGAGGTACTGGAACCAATCGGAAGCGCACTATTGCTTTGGCTTAGGGAAGAAGGGCAGGATTATCAAGCTATAAGTGGGAAGATTATCCCGTATTAAGCCACTAACATTCTCAACACAGAGAAAGTATATGGCGACCTTAATTGAAGATGAGGGGACTCAGTTTATTACTTGTTAAGGTGCGCGAGATTGTGATGAAGCATTGTGTTTTGTCTCAAGAGGAGCATGCTTATTACGAACAGCAACTCAAGTCTTATCAAAGATAGGACCATGCGTACTATTGGCTTTGCTTATAAGAGATTGGAGGTAGGTGAAGCCTTATGACGAAGGGTAAACTTCTTGTCTATGATTTACAATTTCTTGGTGTAGTTGGGATAAATGACCTATTCGTCCAGAGGTTCCAGAGGCTATTCGCTCGTGTATGGATGCGGGTATTCAGATTAAGATTGTAACGGGAGATACGCCTAGGACTGCAAAAAGAAATCGCACGTCAAATAGGCTTGTGGAATGATGATACATGTAATGATAGTCAGCTTATAACGGGACCTGAGTTTGCAGCTCTTAGTGATGAGGAATTGGCTGGTAGGGTTAAGGATATTCTGATTATGAGTCGTGCGCGTCCTATGGATAAGGAGCGTCTTGTACGTCTGTTGCAGGCGCAAGGAGAAGTGGTTGCGGTAACGGGTGATGGTACTAACGATGCTCCAGCTCTTAATCGTGCTCACGTAGGGCTATCAATGGGCGATGGTACATCTGTTGCGAAGGATGCTAGCGATATGACTATTCTAGATAATTCGTTTGCTTCGATTAGTCGTGCCGTAATGTGGGGGCGTTCGCTGTACTTGAATATACAGAGGTTTATTCTCTTTCAGATGACAATCAATGTAGCAGCTTGCTTGATTGTGCTTATTGGAGCATTCTTAGGTACGGAGAGCCCTCTTACAGTGACGCAGATGCTATGGGTAAACCTTATTATGGATACATTTGCGGCTCTTGCATTGGCTTCATTGCCCCCAAGTGAGCGAAAGTGATGACTGATAAGCCCAGAAAACGCACGGATAGTATTCATCTGCTTCTATGAGTAAGCGTATCTTTGGTTTGGGTGATTATTTGTTTCCTCCTGCTTTTTGCGCTCATGTCAGTATTTTAAGCATGTAGACCTCAAGCATATTGCAGACTTTATGCATCAGACTTCATTGCTAGCCTAACGAACTTCAGCTCGGGAGCTTTAGTATTTACGGAATTATCGGCATTCTTTAGCTTATTCGTGCTCTGCAGTTCTGGAATATGTTTAATGCTAAAAGCATTTAAATCTGCTAATTCAGCTTTCTGGAGCTAAGTAAGTGTAAAAACTTTCTGTTTATTTTCAGGACCAATATTACTAGGCAATGGCTTTATTACATCTTTGGCGGTAAGATGTTTCGTGTAGAAGCTTTTGGACACATTATCATGGGTACTGATAATTGTCTCAACAAGCGTTGTTCTTTGGGGAGGCGAATTCGTTCGCTTGATTAGCGTAAATAGAGTATACAAATATTTGCGTGTATTTAGCTCGGTAGGTACGCGTACCTAAATTAATAAGTGCGCGTACTTATTTATATTTACGTGTACTTATTTTGGTGCTTACGCGTACCTTTCTTGAGACTTCAACACGTAGTCTGTACAAACTGACAGCTGAAGTTTGAAGAGACTCACACGTGTAGTTTGTGCAGACTTCGCCGAGGTTTTGAGTTTAGGAAGCGCTGGCTCTTAGTTTAGTGTGTGTTTAGCATGGAAGTTTAGTTGTTCTTAAATTTTGATGTAGTTAGCCTGTACTTGTTCGATATCTTCTTAAGAGGTATGACTTTATTTGCTACCTTTGTCCCATAAATAAGAAGAATAGATAGTATGAAGAGTAAGACCCTTTTAGTCTGCACTGCTAGCCTTAGTCGCTGAGCCCAGGCTGCATCATGATTTTTCTTTGTCGGTGTAGTATACCATAGGGAGTCTATCAAAGCCCAGGCGATAGCAATGCGGTACCCGTTAACAGAACAACATACGGTGCTTTAAGATAGATGTAGCCCAACTTCATGATGTCGTTTCCGGTAAACCCATTTTGATTCTTTCATCTACAGCGACGCAACCTATATCGCTATCTCAAGCCATCTGCGCTATTGCCGATGCTAAGAATAATCCTAATATAGAAGCCTTCTATCTCAATGTAGAGGGTCTGGAAGCTGGTGTGCAGCTTTCTGTAGACGAATTGCGTTTAGCTCTTCAGGATTTTAAGGCTAGTCATAAGCTCATTATCGCTTATGGTGATAGCTATTCACAGAAGACCTGTCTATCTAGCATCTGTAGCGAATCAGATATATCTAATCCATTAGGAAGCATCGAACTTATCGGTATTGCATCAGGTGAAATGATGTACAAAGATGCTCTTGATAAGGTGGGTATTAAGATAGAAAGTCTTCAAAAGTGAGGGACCTTTAAGAGCGCTGTAGAACCTTATGTCCTAAAATAAAACTCAGCGATGCCAATAAACTACATTGCGAGAGTGTATCCGATGGTCTTTGGTCGAGTATAATAGCATGAGGTCTCAACGGAAAGAAAGGTTAATGTCTGATAGCCCTCAATGCAGCAGAGGTTAATAAAGGGGCTTGCTTTCGTTAATAGTGATAAGTATCGTTCAGACAAAGCTCGTAGATAAGTTGCCTCTATAGAGATCAAAATAGATTCAGTCTTTGCTGCTCAAACTCAAAGGTTAAGAAGTCGTGATCTGGAAGATGGATTAATTTGTCTCGCTTTTAGCAGCTCAAACAGGAAGATATAGAGGCGTTGAGATGGCGTGCGTACTAGCTATCTCATGCTGAGGGCGAAAATCACGCAAGCAAATATCTCTCCTTTTGCTGCTGGTGCAAGTACTATTGGTGCAGAGACTCGGCGATAGGTTGAGAGGCCGCCGAAGATGACGAGCGTGAAGGCGGTTGTGCTACGTATGAATTCCTCCTGGAGGAGAGTGCTTTCCTCTCGGAGCAACTATGGCATGCTATGCTAGCAACTAAGAAGCAAGAAGCCCAGTGGTGGTATCTATGGGTGATTACACGCTGGCTTCAGGTGGTTAGTATATCTCATCTGCATGCGAACTGAATTGTGCTTCAGCCTAATACGCTTACGGGTTCTATCGGTATCTTCGGATTGTTCCCTAACTTTAGCTTGAACTGGTTCAGAGAGGTGAGGTCAATGTCGAAGTGAGTTAGAGACTAATGATTTTGCTGATTTAACGATTAGCATGCCTTTATAGTAAGCCCCACAAACGAACAACGTGCGCTTATCGGGCGACATGTAGAGCGTGGGTATGATGTCTTTAACGAGTCGTGTCGCTGAGGGTCGCTGCATGACTAAGTGCCCGAAGTGGATTCCTGTTGGTCAAGGACGAGTGTGGATTGGGTCGCAAGGCGCAAAACGCTTGGTCTTGTTGAGCAAACTTGGCGGCCCTCGATGTGCGATTAAAGAAGCTGCTTCGCCAGCGAAGCCATCAGACCAGTAGTGTGGGACTATGGGTGTAACGAGTAGCAATGTTTGGGAAGACTCATTCAGTACTAGTCAAGTAGTGAGATTTGTGCTCAGCCGCGTAGTGCATTCCTAACGATGAGGAGCGCAAGGCTATTCGTATCATGCAGGGCGTTACTCGCTATTCGGGTATTCAGGCTCCTTGCCGTACGACTTCGGGCTCTACCAACACTCTATCATCGAAATTTTTAGCGATTCTAAAAGAACCATATTCGTTATCATGTGCGTTCTTTGCCTTCCTTTATGGCTTGAGGTCGCTACTGCAATAATATGACTTCGAGCACGGATTACTCCCGTAGTGAGACTCTATCCGACCACCTATTGTCTGTGTCGGGAATATCACGGTCGGGAACGGGTAAAACGCTCCTCATGTAGAGTATATCTCCCATCTAAGTTGTTGCCTCATTACCGCCGCAGTCTTAAGCCGTGGATATAGACGTAGAAAGTCTAGAGGGCAGGTTATTGCCTCTGACATACGCTTATTGCGGAGATAGGTGATGAGCCTCGTCAGCTAAAAGCTCAAATACCCGATATTATATTGGTCGTAGATGGCAAATCGTAGGCGGTCGATGGATTACTTGATGAGCTTTGCCCAAAGACGAACGTCGTCCGACGTCGTGATTATGGATGATGGTTTGCGCATAGATGCGTCAAACCTTCGTACTCATATACTCTTGGTGACTCCTCACACGCCCACTGCAGAGAGATAAGTTACCACCTGAAGGGCGTCTTAGGGAGCCTGCTTCGGCATCGTTATCGTGTTGATTGCATCATCGCTACAAAGTGTCCAGAGACTTGCGCTCGATCGAGCAAAGACTTATAGAGAGTAGAACCCGTCATGCCGCTTATCCATAAGAGGTTTTCTTTGACTAAAATTCGTTATAAAAGTGATTATACAAAATCTGTGTGAATTGGGAACTAATGCTTTTCCTACTTCGATTGATTTGAGAGAGGCTCTTCCAGTGATTGCCCTCTCCGAGCATAGCCAATCACACTGTTTATTGATTATTTAACCGAAAGGTATGAGGTGGTTGGAGCAATTACTCTTTGCCGACCATCACAATTTTGAGGAAGATTTTGAAACAATTATAGGAGTGCCTCAGAGGCATCTAACGAATATCCTAATCTCTCGATTATTACGACGGAGAAAGATGCGTGCGTCTTGTCAGAACTCCCGAACGCTTTCCTCTGAAAGATATGCGTGAAGCACATACACTATCTGCTCGGCTGAGGTGGCAGTCTTGCAGAGGAAGATGCGCTGGAGTCGTCAGCCTCGTGTTAGCCGTAAGAGGCAGAGGCAAGTCTTTGCAGATATGAATATAACCAACTTAAACTTGATAGTGGAAGTTACGAGAATTATCAAAACTCTCGGAAAGGGTTAGCTATCCTTAAGCAGTTTGACTGGCAAAGATTGTCAAGTGTAAGTCACATGAAACTAGTGGACTAGGCTTTTGCTGAAGATGCAGAAACGAGACTATAAACACGCAACCCGAGATTAAATACGCTCGTAGCCATAAAGTTATTTCTTGAGGGTATTCATTTTCGATTTGGTGTATACTCCTCGCAAGCATCCAGAGCTATAAGTTGAGGTCGTGGCTGCTGTGGAGTGACGTATATGCGAATGGAATGGAGTCTCAGACAACTACTGCTAAATGTGGGTGTTTCTTTCATCTAGATTTTCTTTAGAGGTGATTTAGAAGGACCGTAGGATGGTGTTTATACTGGCCGCAGATTTCTATCATTATCGACCCCCATTAAGCGGATGTTACCAATGTGGTTTAACAGGTTTGAGCCTCAGCACTGACTGCTATGAGGAACGAGTTTGGAGGATACTAAAGACTCTTCGTAGCGGAGCCAAACCTACAGACCCCATCTGCGTAACTGGTGATTTGGCTCTGCCTATATATGGGGCTACAACTCTTGGAACGAGAAAAGCGTGTGTTTGCTGGGTGTTAATGTTGATTTTACTCGCGACTGGAAGGTCGTGAATATATTATTGAGCGACAAACTTCGTCCCACGTGTGCCTGTTTCAGTTCTGGAGTGCATTTACAGAAGCACGGAGTTGTTCCTAGCTCAATGATTGAGTATTTCAGATGGGCCTAGTAAGCGAACTTTAAATACTCTTGCCGAGGCGAGTGGGTAGGCGTGGCGCGTGTTTATGAAGACCAAGCTCGCTAACAGACCTACGAGACGCTGCTATGGCAGAGGTTCAGCTTACGGTAATGTAACAACAGTAGCTCTTAATGGCGGCGATGATTATGAACTCTTGTTTACTATTCCTTTGGGACAGATGGACCGAGTTAAGTGATAGCTGAGGGGTTTGCGCATCGTGGTCATATGCACAGACAGAGCCTAGATTTGGGTCGTGCGTTTGGCTGCTCGTGATATGGCACAGGAAGCTAGGAGTTGGTTGCACTCAAGGCTGGACGGTCTCATTAAAAGTTCCAATCGACGATATTTTCTAAGTGTTAGTAGTTTGTGTCTATTGCATTTATATGCGTACTCGAAGAGATGATTGTTTTATTTGTATAATGGGCACTTAAACCTGATTTCTCAAAAGGATTGTGATGTTTAAATTTAAGAACTAGGCTATCTTGGTGTGTGGCTCTCTCTCTCTTTTATTTGTTACTAGTGTCTGGCTGCCAGTCAAAAGATGCTCCAGGTACTCCAGTTCTAGAAGAGTAAAATCAGAAAAGAAAATCTAGAGGTAGCGCCATCTCATTTATCCAAGTTCTGACTTTGGCTGCTCACAAGGTAAACTAAAAGGTTAAGGGAACCTATTATATATAGAGACGGGACTCTTGTCTCACAGGGAGACTAACTACAAGTTTAAAAGAACAGGTAAATCTGACCATACTTATGCTAGCTTTCAACATCAAGGAAGTGAGACTTAAAAGTTACAGTCACTCTAACCCATATTATTCTTTTTATGTGCGTAACACCATCTATCTCGCGCACAGTTCTTTATCGTAATGGTCGGAAAATCTCTGATTTTGATGTTCATATGAATTGAGACCTCACAATGGTCCTGCAATTATAGATTTTGAAGTATATGCACAAGAAACACGATAGTTTTTAGCGTGTGTTCTTTTGCCAAAGAGATGATGTAGATATACATCTAGATCTTTCGAAATTTTGCTGGAGAGCTGGGTTATAATCTTGCAAGATATCTCGAAAGAGTAAATAGCATACCGCAAAAGCGGTAGCCCTTTATTTTGAGACGATGATGAGCTAAACGCTACTTCTTAGTGAGATGCTCTTGAGAACTTCGAGCAGGGTGATCCCACCAAAAAGCTGTACAGTCTTGATTTCGATACGTTCGTTAGGAGAGTGAACGTCACGAAGCGTTGGGCAGACAGATACGGCGTCAGGAGACCTGGGAGCCAGCGTCTAAAGATAAGACCGCGCACTCAAGACCTGCGTGGATAGCCTACTGCACGGGTTCCTTACCGAAGAGACGACGATAAGCATCGGCAGATGCCTCTTCAGCATGACTGAGTCTGCATTAGAGCTTCCATCCTGGATAAAGGGTCACGTATTTCAGCCGTAGCTCGCTAGTTCTGAGTACGCTCTTAACCACTGCAGCTGTAGCTATCTCTCTCAGCTCTCAGCAGAACTTCTTTGACCAGTCTCAACAACGATCGTGTCATCGATAAGCTTGATAGCAGCAGGTTGTTTGATGCTTCAACAAGATTTTCAAGTTCATGGCTCATCCCTGGTACACCATGTGACGACATCAGAGCGCAACGGATGAGTCTCTTCTTTGTATCTTGGTTGATACGGCATGGCTAGGACGCTCCAACAGGTTCAAGCCTTATGTGGCATGAACATTAGGGTGTACACACGCTTTAGGTTCGCGTCACGCTGGCATCAGCCGCAAGTTTGTTGGAGAATAGCTACTGCCTGAGCCTTCTCTTCTGGGAGAAGCATCACGATGAGGCGCGAGCTTCACGAGGGACAGCGTCTGGTAGATTAACTGTATGCGATTTCGCATAGTTCCCACTTGGCTACTATCGATGGCGTAGAGAGATAACGATGCAGTAGACTTCGTTTGCATTGCCAAGACCACCATGTATATCACCACCCGAGTGACCGCCACGAGAGACCAGAAACGCTTACGCTGATGGTGATTCAGATGTGCGTGTAGAGGCTTCCATTCAACGTCGAAAACAGCCTTAATACCCGTACCACCAGCACAATTGAGCGAAGGGCTCATGCGTGTCTGTCGTCTAGATTGAGGAGGATCCCAGAAGAAAACGCCGGGCTTGAGGGTTCGTTGCCCCAGTCTTTGTCAACTGCAGAAGTTCTTCGTGTTCGTCAAATAGACATCTGAGGTGGTCCATGAGGGATGCCGTCGTCAGCAAGGATTGCTAATTCAGCCGCACAGCCGATACCATTGTCCGCACCGAGCGTAGTGCCATCATGCATGTAACCATTCGCCATCAACAATCGTTTGGATAGCACCTGTGTCGAAGTTAAATACCTTATCTCGAGTTTTCTCGCAAACCATATCCACGTGGCTCTGAAGAACAACAGTTTCTCTGTCTTCTGTGCGGTGTCGCTGCGACTTGCTGACAACAAGATTGCCCACTTCATCTTGCTTGCACTCTAGATTGTGTTTTGAGCAGAAATCTACAAGGTAAGCAAGAATGGATGCGTCTTTCTTCACGAGGGCGAGGTACCTTGAGCGAGTTTGCATGAAATACTCCATACAGCCTTAGGGCTAAGCATCAGTGATGTCCATAATATGTGAATTATATGTTTATTAATCTTATGCAATCATATGTGCCACCTCGCGCCAATCAAATATAGTGAAAGATGATGACAATCTATGTAGCTAATTAGTAGCTGTAGCTATTGCTGATACTGTATGCTGCTCACAGTGAAAGTTATTTCACCTAAAGATGGTCGATTTCCATCTTCACATGGGCTCTCAAGAAGGCCGTAAGGGACAAAGGCATATCCCGCCACACCTCTCCTCAGCATCATGATATTCAGCGCATAAGTCCCCAGTGAGACGACTCCGCAAGAGAAGATTAAGATAAGTAGAAAGTATAACATTGTATATGGAATGAGAGATGTTCAAAGATTGGGGTTGCCACTTCTGTGCTGTGGCTGCTTTTGCTCTCGGCATCATGCAAGGATAATAGCAAGACTGCTGAAGTGCCTAAGGCACAAACCCGTTGATGGTAAGGAGGTCGCTATGCCTATTGCCTATGTGCGTGTATGGACTCAGTTCTGAAGCAGTACACGCCATAGTAAGGAAATCAAACTAGGCTGGAAGCTGATGCCGCTGCTAGTCGTGGCCGTCTACAAGGTGAGGCTGCTGCATCCAGAAGGCTGCAGAGAGAGACTTTGATAGACGCGCTCGCATCAATGCCTTTGTGAGCAGAAGATGCTGCTAAGAAGGACAAGCTCTGCATTATGCGTATGCAACAAGGAGGCTGCAGGGGCTACAGAGCAACAGCCTACTGACGAACTAGCTGCTGAAGTGCTGCACTTATGCAGGAGGACCTCATGAAAGAAAATCGAAGAGGACTGCTGTATTCAATGGTGGTCGTTTAAGCTAATCTCGATGTAATGCCGTTGTGCTTTATGGTGATGCTGTCGATATTAATCTGACTGATTTCGTTAAAGTATCTTAATGAGAAACTATAAGCCTGCAGATAATAAGCAAGAGCAAGCTAAAGAAACGAAGAAGTAATCAGTAGAGATATGACTCTCAATCTGTCATCTCAGGAAAGGGTTGTGCCAAAGTTAAATTCCTTGGTGCAACTCGTATCTTCAAGAGCAAATAATGGAAATGTGCTTGATGGACAAACGAATTTCTGAGGTGCCCGTGCAAAAGCGAAAATATCGGCAAAGGCATTGAACTCACGCGAAGAATCACCATATAAAGATTGTAGAGACATAAAGGCAAATTCTATAATTAGTTATGAAGACAATATTCAATATAGTACCTGGGTTGGTAATCACATAAGTACAGAAGAAGCAACCCTAAGTCGATTGAGATGGCTAGTAACAAGACTCGCTATTCAGTCGTCAGAATAAAGGAGGGGCTGTTGGAACTTGCCTCTCAGCGCAGCCTGCGCTTTCAAAGGTTTGACTTTTGCAACGATTCTCAATGATGATGACAGCCCCTACTGTGCCATTGAGGTCCAATGTGGATATACTTCGGTTTGGATTTTCTTGAGAGATAACTACGAGTGACTATTTGACTTTTCAGTACCATTCTCTAGCTGATTATCCCGGGAAGTTGTTTCTGCGTGAGATGACCCTTTATGAATGCCGTCCGGGAACAGCAAACTGAGCGGATAGATTTTGGTTACTCTAAATTAGACGGTAGTTTTCATACGGTACTCTACCAGGGCGTACGATGGTACCCTTTAGATGATCAATGCCAAACCTTGTCCGCTCAGCTGAGAATTAGACAAGCTTTTGGTAGATTATCCCTAAGTTTAGTAGTGTAATGATCAGCTCTCACGCTTGGACCGCATTCCAGCTGCTCTGGTATGTGAATATACTGACAATGAGTTTCCAGCGTTTGAGCAGTATCTCCGGCAGACATCGAACTATCAAGAACCTAAAGTGAATTCAGTGTGAGTGTCGGTCTTCAAAGGGAGAGACTGTCAGGTGGTCTCTTTACAAACCAAAGGGCTGAGCAAAGTAATTTTGCCAACCCCTTTCTTGCAATAATTATGTTTGAGGTTAAATTCTGGTCGTGGTACGTCGTACTCGTTTCCGATGAAATGCGTACTTGCTTCGGTGAGTGCGTGTACTTACTATTGTCAGTCTTGCTTAAATTTGTAAGTACCTAGTACTTTCTGGAGACTTCAACTGAAGTCTGCACAGACTTCGCCGAGGTTTTGACTTTAGGAAGTGGACAAATAGATTTGGGTACACCTGTGTTGGAGACCGTTGCATGGTTTCCTGTTGATAGTTATTTCTTGATAAGCTTGGCTTGACAAATTGTAAATGAGTCTTCTCAGCAACATCAGTCTCTTAAGGTACTACAAGCACGAAAATAGGCAATGAACATAAGTTGGAAGCACAATACTAAGAATTGCCTAAATGCGTATGTC
>BNJS01000697.1_pt1 | contig 57458 bp, 73 predicted proteins | sample 8540461 | NCBI WGS metagenome assembly BNJS01 (sample SAMD00202454, study PRJDB9452) | human saliva metagenome | isolation source: human saliva | place: Japan
GTACGGGCTTTGAGAGTCTCTTGCAGGATGTGTAGAGACTGTGCTAGAAATGCACAATTCGTTGAATACTTGTTCTTTAAAAATCAGCAGCCGATAAGTGTGGGCGTTTGGGGTAGGAGCCGACGCTGCGTAGCGTAAGCTATGTGTTTGGCAAAAGAGAAACTACCCTGATGCTCACATGATTGATTTTTCCAAGTCAGTTTTGATGAGAGCTTGCAAAGATTGAACTGAAGAGTTTGATCCTGGCTCAGATTGAACGCTGCGCATGCTTTACACTGCAAGTCGAACGGCAGCGCGGGCTGAGCCTGGCGGCGAGTGGCGAACGGGTGAGTAATACATCGAACGTGCCCAGTAGTGGGGGATAGCTCATGAAAGCCGGATTAATACCGCATACGACCTGAGGGTGAAAGCGGGGGATCTCGGACCTCGCGCTATTGGAGCTGGCTGATGGCAGATTAGCTAGTTGGTGTAAAGGCTACCAGGCATGACGATCTGTAGCTGGTCTGAGAGGACGACCAGCCACACTGACTCGAGACACGGCCCAGACTCCTACGGGAGGCAGCAGTGGGAATTTTGGACAATGGGCGAAAGCCTGATCCAGCAATGCCGCGTGTGTGATGAAGGCCTTCGGGTTGTAAAGCACTTTTGGCGGGAACGAAAAGGACTGTGCCAATACTACGGTTCGATGACGGTACCCGCAGAATAAGCACCGGCTAACTACGTGCCCAGCAGCCGCGGTGCTACTGTAGGGAGTGCAAGCGTTAATCGGAATACTGGGCGTAAAGAGGGCAGGCGGTTTTGCAAGACCGATGGAACCGGCTTAACCTGGGAACTGCATTGGTGACTGCAAAAGGCTAGAGGTGTCAGAGGGGAGGTGGAATTCACGTAGCAGTGAAATGCGTAGATATGCGGAGGAACACCGAGAGAAGGCAGCCTCCTGGAACACTGACGCTCATGCACGAAAGCGTGGGGAGCAAACGGATGAGATGCTCTGGTAGTCCATGCCAAACGATGTCTACCTGGTTGTCGGGGGATAAATAAATTCCTTGGTAACGCAGCTAACGCGTGAAGTGAGACCGCCTGGGAGAGTACGGTCGCAGATTAAAACTCAAAGGAATGTGCGGGACCCGCACAAGCGTGGATGATGTGGATTAATTCGATGCAACGCGAAAACTGCCACTCTACGCTTGACACGTCGGAAACCCTGAAGAGATTTGGGGGTGCCTGCGAAAGAGCGCGGAACACAGGTGCTGCATGGCTGTCGTCAGCTCAGTAGTAAACTGAGATGTTGCCAAGTCCGCAACGAGGCGCAAACTCTTATCGATGGATTGCCACGCGAAGGCACTCGAATGAGACTGCCGGTGACAAACCGGAGGAAAGGTGGGGATGACGTCGTCGTCATGGCCCTTGCGTGTAGGGCTCAGCACGTCATACAATGGTCGGTACAGAGGGTTGCGAAGCCGCGAGGTGGAGCCAATCCCAAAACCGATCGTGGTCGGACTTGCGAGTCTGCAACTCGACTGGCATGAAGTCGGAATCGCTAGTAATCGCGGATCAGCGTATGCCGCGGTGAATACGTTCTCGGGTCTTGTACACACCGCCCGTCATACCATGGGAGTGGGTTTTGACGAAGTAGGTAGCTTAACCGGCAAGGAGGGCGCTTACCACGGTAGGGCCTCATGGCTGGGGTGAAGTCGTCAAGGTAGCCGTGCTGGAAGTGCGGCTGGATCACCTCCTTTCACGGCAGAAAACACCCTCGAGACAAACGGCTCGCGACTTATCGGCTGTTGGTTGCGGTCTGTGTTATCATCCTCGTGATGATTCTGCGGCAGCTTCAGTCCTTCCGAAAGGGCGGCTGATGCGAGCGAGACGCAGTGCACTCTTCCGGGTGTTTGCGTGAAGAATCTTGATCTTTAAAATTTGATAGAAGTCGACAAGTTGTTCCGTGGCTGGAACAACTGATGTGATTGCGTCGAGGGCAAGTCTCAACGAAAGAGTTCCGAGGTGAACTGAGAGGCGGCGAAAACGCAGCATGCTTGATCCTGGATTTGAAGTTCAAGTCCGCAAACCCTATAGGGTCAAGAGTGAATAAGTGCATGTGGTGGATGCCTTGGCGATTACAGGCGAGCGAAGGACGTTGTAGCCTGCGAAAAGCCGCGGGAGCTGGCAAACAAGCTTTGATCCACGGATGTCCGAATGGGAAACCCACCCGCTAAGGGTATCGCTGACTGAATCCATGGGTCGCTGAGGGCGAACGTGGCGGAACTGAAACATCTAGCAGCTACAGGAAAAGAAATCGACCGAGATTCCGGCAGTAGTGGCGAGCGAAATCGGAGCAGCCTGTGCGTGATAGTCGATCGCTAGTGGAACGGGTATGTGGAAAGGCCGGCCATAGAGGGTGACGCCTCACACGAAAGCGGAATCCGGTGGTACTGGGCGCACGACAAGGTAGGGCCAGGACACGGTAGTAATCCTGTCTGACAGATGACTGTCATCTCCAAGGCTAAATACTCGTAATCGACCGATGGTGAGAATCAGAGTACTGTGAAGGAAAGGCGAAAAGAACCCCGAGAGAGTGACAGATCCCGCAAACCGCGCGCATACAAACGGTCGGAGCCTCTGCAAGGTGTGACGGCGTACAGCTCTGTATATAATGGGTCCCGGCGACTTACGTCTCGTGCGGCAAGCTTTAACCAGATAGGAGGCGCAGGAAACCGAGTCCGAATAGGGCGCCATAGTCGCTGGGCGTGGACCTGAAACCAGGTGATCTATCCATGGTCAGGACGAAGCGTTGGGTAACACCAGCTGGAGGTCCGAACCGACTAATGTCACCGTTGCAGAGTAGCGGATGAATCCGTGGATAGGGGTGAAAGGCTAATCAAACCTGGAAATAGCTGGTTCTCCCAGGAAAACTATTTAGGTAGTGCGTCATGTGTGCTCCAGGGGGTGAGAGCACTGTAATGGGTTGTGGGGGCCATCGCGGCTCACCACGCCATAGCAAACCTCGAGATACCTGGAGGTATGAGCATGGCAGACAGTCGCCGGGTGCTAACGTCCGGCGGCAGGAGAGAGAAACAACCCAGACCTACAGCTAAGGTCCCCAAAGGTGTGGCTAAGTGGGAAATGCAAGTGAAGGCTGTGAGTCAGGATGTTGGCTTAGAAGCAGCCATCATTTAAAGAAAGCGTATTAGCTCACTGATCGAGGTCGTCCTGCGCGGAAGATGTAACGGGCTAAGCCATGCACTGCAGCTTTAGGCTGCACTCTGGAAGGTGCAGTGAGGGCGTTCATGTAAGCTCCGTGAGGTGTCTCGTAAGGGATGCGGTATCAGAGATGGAATGCTGACATGAGTAGCGTTAAAGCGGGTGAAAAAGCCCGCTCGCCGTGGGCGCTGGGTTTCTACGCAACGTCTACATCGGCGTAGTGAGTGGAGGCTCGAGGTGAGGGCGTCGGCCTGCTGATGGGAAGCTGGCTAACATTCCAGCACCAGATTTCTAGTACGAGGGGGACGGATCGTGGAAGGTTGTCCTGGGTGTTGGAAGTCGGTTCCTGGACCTGTAGGCGCTGGTGGGTAAATCCGCCAGGCGGCGTATGCCGAGGGTTGGGACGGAGCGAGGCTTGCTCGCAAAGCAACTGGAAGTGGTTCCAAGAAAAGCCTCTAGCTTGTGCTAGAAACGACCGTACCGCAAACCAAACTACTGGTGCGCGATGATGGAAATTCTGTGGCGGCGTGAGAGAACTCGGGAGAAGGAACTCGGCAAATTGACACTGTAACTTCGGAAGAGGGTGCCTGTGGTAGCTTGAGTGTGAGACAAACTACTAAGGGCAAAGAGGTTGCAAAGAATAGGTGGCTGCGACTGTTTGTTAAAGACACAGCACTCCTGCAAACACGAAAGTGGGACGTATGGGGTGTGACGCCTGCCCGGTGCCGGAAGGGTTACGTGATGGGGTGCAAGCTTTTGAGTCGAGAGCGATAGAAGCGGCGGCCCGTAAACTATAACGGTCCTAAAGTAGCGAAATTCCTTTGTCGGGTGAGTTCCGACCTGCACGGAATGGCGTAACGGTGGGCCACACTGCTCTCCTCCTGAGACTCAGCGGGGTTGAAATGTTTGTGATGATGCACCCTCCCGCAGCTAGACTGGGTGAAAGGACCCTCTATGAACCTTACTGTAGCTTTGCGTTGGATTGCGAGGCCGACTCGTGTAGGATAGGTGGGAGGCTTTGAAGTCAGGGACGCCAGTCTTGGATGGAGCCATCCTTGAAATACCACCTCTGGTTTGTGCCGGTTCTAACTCTAGGCCGTCATCCGGGCCGGAGACAGTGCGCATGGTGGGCAGTTTGACTGGGGCGGTCTCCTAAAGAGTAGCGGAGGAGTTCGAAGGTACGCTTGGTACGGTCGGACATCGTGCCCTAAAAGGTGCAATGGCAAAAGCGTGTAACTGCGAGACTGACAAGTCGAGCAGGTGCAACAGGACATGCAGTGATCCGGTGGTTCTGTATGGAAGGGCCATCGCTCAACGGATAAAAGGTACTCTGGGGATAACAGGCTGATACCCGCCCAAGAGTTCATATCGACGGCGGTGTTTGGCACCTCGATGTCAGCTCATCTCATCCTGGGGCTGTAGCCGGTCCCAAGGGTATGGCTGTTCGCCATTTAAAGAGGTACGTGAGCTGGGTTTAAAACGTCGTGAGACAGTTTGGTCCCCTATCTGCTGTGGGCGTTGGAGATTTGACGGGGCTGCTCCTAGTACGAGGAGGACCGGAGTGGACACACACTCTGGTGTACCTGTTGTCACGCCAGTGGCATCGCAGGAAAGTAGCTAAGTGTGAAGAGATAACCGCTGAAAGCATCCTAAGCGGAAACTTGCCTGAAGATGAGATCTCCCTGGGGACTCGAGTCCCCCTGAAGGGTCGTCCAAGACCAGGACGTTGATAGGCCGGGTGTGGAAGCGCAGTAATGCGTGCAGCTAACCGGTACTAATTGCCCGTGAGGCTTGACCCCTATAGTTTTGCGGGAGATCCAGCTGCTGGGCGCCATCAGTTGACTCGGACATGACTCTGCACGCAGACTCGTTCGAGAGACTCAGTCACATCGTCGTCGCGAAACCATGGACTCCTCATGAAACTTCCGATACACTCGTCGACTCCCTATCGAACAGCGGCAGCAAGCGCCAGCAGCTCGCTAGGCTCGCCGCCAACAAGCTTTAACCAGGCGACCAGCGAGTGGAACCACTCCGCCCATCCCCGAACAGGAACGTGAAACGCTTTTGCGCCGATGATAGTGGGCCCGCGCCCGTGACAGCAGGACATCGTCAGACACCCTGTTGATGAAAAGCCGTGCGTCGCGCGGGGCGTCGTCTGTATGTCTACGCTCTCAATTGGTCCTCCTGTATCTGTATGTCTCCTTCGCCAGCCTGTTTTAAGTCAGCGGCGTAACTCCGAGGCGCGCTCCCGTCGGCGGTGCCTTGTCTCTGTTTCCTTTTAGCGATGGCTCCTACGTCGGGACTTGGACGTGCTCCGTTTGCCGCGTTTTGCCTTGCTCACCTTCGAGTCTGTTCTGCGCTGCCAGGACGTTGCGATGTCTTCGAACTGGATCCCCGAGCGCATGGCTGCCATGGCGACTTGCGCACGCGAGAGATGCCCAGGATGCGAGAGGATGCTGCTGACGTGGACCTTGACCGTTCCCTTCTGCCAATCCCAGTTCTCTGCAGATGCTCTTGTTTGGCAGACCCAGCATCATGAGCCGAAGCACGCTGCGTTGGCGTTCACTCAGGCCCAGATGGCGCCGTCCCGGTATTCACGGTGCGGTTGTGCAGGAGCGGTATTGCTGCCCGGATATACCGCTGCGGTTGAACACGCAGCCCTTAGGGTGCATTCGCTTTGGGGATACTGAGATGGTCCTGGAACCCAGGGCGCACCACTGCGGCGTGTGACGCAGGTGCAGATCCGCTTCCGGATTTGGGATCGTTGCTGTTGCGGGCCAGCCGAATGGCGGTCTGGAGGCAGTCGGTGATCGGCTGGGTTTCTGCGTTCTTCAGGACCAGTCCCAGGCGTTGGCCACTTGGCACGCATGGGTCACCGCCTGATCCGCCCGTTCGATCATTGCGACGATGGGGAGACCCGGGCATTTTCGGCGGAAAGTGTCCAGCGTGACGGTTCCGGTTGCGTCGGGCAGCTGGAGATCCAGGAGGGTCAGCAACGGCTGCTGCCCGCTATGAACATAGCGGATGGCTTCTTCCAGCGAGGAGGCGGCGATGATGATCAGGTTTTCATCGATCGACTCCAGGATGGAGCGAAGGGATTTGCGGATCAGGGGCTGGTCATCGACCAGAGTACATTCTGAGCGTTCATTTCAGTTCCTCCTTCCGTCCGCAGGCACTGAGTTGGTGTCCTGTTTCGGGACAGAAAAGAGTTCCGCAGAGAGAAAGGGGTTGTCGAGGTTGCAGGTGCTACGGAGTGCTGCTTGGGAGTCACGCGTTGTGCGTGATCCGTTGAGATGCATTGTTGCTGTTCGGCAACGGTTTGGCGTGGTCATAGTTCACGTCCTTTGGCATGCAGACGATTCATGACAACGGACCGCATGTGGCTACTTTGTGACTTATGTCCGAATCCGGTGTTCTGTTTGCTGAAAACACGCGCCGCTCTCGCCTGCGAGGAGGCGGCCTTCCGCTGCTGGAAGGTTCGCCGCTTGGTGGGGAGATCTGCTCATGGTGTCTGGCTCCAGGGAAGATGTTTGAGCCGCGATGGGGTGCATCTAGTCTGTATCGGAGGTGGGCGGGATGGGGTGACGCCATCCATTGGGTGGCTGCTGGCCTATGCTGAAAGGGAGGTTGTGCCGTTGATGTGATCCTCCTTGGGGGCAGCCAGGTTGTGAGGGCTGGGCGAGTGTGTCGCTCCCTTGGGTACCAGCCCCTTGGGGCTGGGCCATCAGGGCCTCTGACTCTCAGGGGATCTCTCAGGGGATCCCAGGATCTCCCAGGGGAGCCTCAGGCCTCAGGGGCTGGCCTCAGGGCTTGCGGTCGAGGTAGGGCAGGAAGTGGAGACCCAGGGGGACGCAAGGGGCCAGTGGCAGCGTGGGAGAAGCTGATCATCTGCCGCCAGAGGGATGCGTCACTGCACGTGGAGCTACTGGAATGTGTAGGGCCTGGGTGATTTGGATCTGCTTTCGGCTCATGGAGCTACCGAGAGCCCCGCTTATCGCAGTACGGCAATGGTTGCCGTTATAAAGGCAAAAGGCGTTTTGTTATTTGCAAGTGCTGTTGTCGCACCTTCTGTGGCTGCTGGTTCGGTGTGTCCCGTGTTTCAGGGGGGTGGAGGACTGTTCTGCTGGGTTTGTGTTCCCCGGACACATGCCGACAGTTTCCATGCCGGGCATGGACACCTCCCTTGGGGCGGTGTCCATAAAAGTGCTTATTTCCAGAGGACATTCAGAGTCCTGGTTCTGCAGGCCTGTGGGGGCCTGCTGCGCAGGGGCTCGAGGTCCCGGGAGCCAGTCCTCCCGGCAAGAGGGGCTCCCGTGGAGCTATGAAACCATGGGAAGGTGCCAAGTGGCTGGTCCGACAGACCGATGGATTCTGGGGGGCGGCCCAACGGTCACTCATCTGGTGTTCACTTTGTTCATGGGATCAGTTGCTTGGTCACTGGCGTATCTGTTCATTGGTGCATCTAGGTATCCACAATCCGCATCTCAGGCTCCAGCTATCCGAGTCGAGATGGGATAGTGAGAGTGAGGCAGTGCGTGGGATGGGAAAGGCAGGAAAGGCAGGAAAGGCAGGAAAGGCAGGGAAGACAGGAGACAGGCAGGGGAAAGGCAGGAAAGAGGCAGGAAAGGCAGGGAAAGGGTAAACGGGAGGCAGCAGGCAGGATTGGGGGATATCGAGGGCAGCTTAGCGGCGCGACGGCTCATTGACTCATTGGGGCTGGGGGCATCCGATCATTCTTGAGACAGGCTTTCTCCTGCAGGTCTGGGTCGAAGGCCGGATTGAAGGCTGACTTGAGGGCTGGCGAGGGCCGTGAATGCCCGGCCCATGATGGACCGGCCTCGGGTGTGGACGGATTAGCGGTGCAGGAATGCTTCGACGAGGCGGACCCAGAGGGTGGCTCCGACGGGGATGGCGTCGTCGTTGAAGTCGTAGCTGGGGTTGTGCAGCAGGCAGGGGCCATCGCCGTGGCCGTCGGCGCGGTGGGTTCCGTCGCCGTTGCCCAGGAAGAAGTAGCAGCCTGGGCGCTGGAGCAGCATGAAGGAGAAGTCTTCGGCGGCCATGACGGGATCGATGGGGGAGACGATGTTGTCGGGGCCGATGACGTCGGTGAGGACTCGTGTGACGAGGCGGTCTGTTCAGGGATCGTTGATGGTGGGCGGGTAGTTGCGCAGAAGCGGGATCGACTTTGGCGCCAAAGCCGCTGCAGATACTTTCGGCGAGGGCTTTCATCCGGGTTTCGATGAGGTCGATCATTTCGACGGAGAAGGTCCGGACGGTACCGCGCAGTGTGGCGTGGTCGGGGACGATGTTGACGGCGTCGCCGGTATGGATCTGGGTAACGGAAAGGACGGCGGCTTCGATGGGGTTGCGGTTGCGGCTGATGATGGTCTGGAAGGCCTGGACCAGGGTGGCTGCGATGGCGACGGGATCGATGCCGTTGTGGGGCATGGCGGCGTGGGAGCCTTTGCCGGTGATGATGATCTCGAAGGTGTTGGAGGAGGCGAGGATGGGGCCGGGGCGGATGCCGATCTGACCGACGGGCATGCCGGGCCAGTTGTGAAGGCCGAAGATGGCGTCGCAGGGGAAGCGGTCGAAAGAGTCCGTCCTGGACCATGGCGCGACCGCCTCGAGGATTCTGAGCGGGCTGGAAGATGAGGTGGAGGGTGCCGTCGAAGTTCTGGTGGGTGGCGAGGTGTTTGGCGGCGGCCAGCAGGATGGTGGTGTGGCCGTCATGGCCGCAGGCATGCATGCGGCTGGGGTGGCTGGAGTGGTGGCCGAGGTGTTGGCTTCCTGCATGGGCAGGGCGTCCATGTCGGCGCGGATGCCGATGCTGCAGGGGCTGTTGCTGCGTTTTGAGGTGCCGACGACGCCGGTCTTGCCCAGGCCGGTAGTGACTTCAGCCAGCCCATTCGCGCAGTTTGTTGGCTACGAGGGTGGAGGTGCGGGTCTCTTGAAGCCCAGTTCGGGATGGGCATGGATGTCGCGTCGCAGGGGCGAGTGAATTCGGCGTGCGAGGCCTGGATATCGTCGATGATCTGCATGGCGGCTCCTTGTGAATGAGTAGAGATTAGCATCAGTGGGGCCGGGTAGGGGCATGTGCAGGAAGCGTCTGGATCCGAGTAGGCCAGGCCGATGTGGCTGCGCATGGATGCGGCCGTGGATGGTTTTGATGCAGGGATGGATATGGCGGGGAGATGTGGCGGGGGAGATGTGGCAGGGGAGATGGCGGGGAGATGTGGCGGGAGATGTGGCGGGAGAGATAGGCGGGAGATGTGGCGAGATGTGGCGGGAGAGTGGCGGGAGAGTGGCAGGAGAGATGTGGCGGGAGATGTGGCGGGAGATGTGGCGAGGGAGGAATGGGGAAGCGGCGTTTATTCGTTGTGCCTCTGGATCGGGGTGTCGCGTAGGGAGGATGTGTGAGGGCCTGGCAGCATCCTGATGCGGGCGTGGGGTTGGGGATGAAGGGCCGTGGAGGTGTGGAGCGTTGGGGGCGGTGGTTGAAGAAAGGCGGGCAGGGGGTGCTGTGTTGGGAATGGGGGCGATGCGGTATCGTGTCTTGATGGAAGAAGCGATAATTTCTACCGACAACTGCGGCCTTGTGGTTTGTAAGCTGCGCGTGACGGCGTGCAGCGTGCGGCGTGCAGCGTGCGGCGTGCGGCGTGCGGCGTGCGGCGTGCGACGAGGCCGTCAGGGCGTTTTAGGATGTTGAAACCAGACGTTTTCTCTGGGGGCCCGGATAGGGTGTGATGGTGTCTGGTGTGGTTTGAGGGAGCCTGGTGGTGGAGCGCGTCTGGTTGAAAACATTATCCCGCATGGGGTTCCTGCGGAGATCGATCGGACAGTTATCGTTCGCTGGCGCATCTGCTGGAGGACGTCATGGTCCGGCATGCGGAGCAGGCGGCGACGGTCTGTCTGGGGCGCACGTTGACGTATGGGGATCTGGACCGGCTGTCCACGCGGTTCGCGGCATGGCTTGGGTCGCTGGGGTTGCCCAAGGGCTCACGTGTCGCGCTGATGATGCCCAACTGTCATGCCTATGTGGTGTCGTTGCTGGGGGACGCTGCGAGTGGGGATGACGGCGGTGAATGTCAATCCGCTCTATACGCCGCGAGAGCTGGAGAACCAGCTGCGGGATGCCCGTGTGGATGTGCTGGTGGTTCTGGAGAATTTTGCGCACACGGTGGAGAAGGTCGGGCCGGAGGGGATGGTCCGTCAGGTTGTCCTGGCCTCGATGGGAGATCTGCTGGGAGGGCTGAGGGGGCTGGGCGGTGAACATGATGCTCCGTCATGTGCGGCGGACGGTTCCTCCTTTCAATTTGCCTGGGGCTGTCCGGTTTGCCGAGGTGATGCGGCAGGGCAAGGATCTGCCGTTCGAGCCGCCCCAGCTGAGTGGAGAGGATCTGGCCTTCTTGCAGTACACGGGCGGGACGACCGGTGTGTCGCGGGGGCGATGCTGACGCACCGCAACATGGTGGCGAATGTGCTGCAGAGCTGTGCGTGGTTCCATCCGGCGATGGATCAGCCCGGCAAAAGCCGACGCCGGAAGGGCCACCGGTGTTTGTGGGGGCGCTGCCGCTCTATCACATCTTTGCGCTGACGATCTGCCTGCTGGTGAACATGCAGCTGGGGGGCAAGCTGATCCTGATCCCCAATCCGCGTGATGTGAAGGGATTGGTGAAGGCGCTTCGGCCTCATCGTCCGGTGGTGTTTCCTGGGGTGAGCACGCTGTATGACATGCTGGTAGCCCATGAGGTGTTTCCGGGGCTGGATTTTTCGAACTTGCGAATCTCGCTTGCTGGCGGGATGGCTGTGCCGAAGGCGGTTGCACGGCGCTGGGAGTCGGTGACGGGGTGTCCGATCTGTGAGGGTACTGGTCTGACGGAGGCGTCACCGACGGTGGCTTGTTCTCCGACGAATACGACGACGCACGACGGACGGTGGGAATGCCGTTGCCGTCGACCGAGATCGGGATCCGGGATGAGGCGCTGCGTCCGCTTCCCGTGCGGGCAGCCGGGCGAGGTGGTGGTGCGTGGTCCCGCAGGTGATGGCTGGCTATTGGCAGCATGCCGAGGACACGCGTGCGGTCATGACGCCGGATGGTTTTCTGAGGACCGGGGATATTGGTGTGATGGATGAGCGCGGTTATCTGCGCTTGCTGGACCGGCAGAAGGACATGATCCTGGTGTCAGGGCTTCAATGTTCTACTGCAATGAGGTGGAGGATGTGGTCTGCAGCCACCCGGGGTGAGGCGTGTGCGGCGGTCGGTGTGCAGGATGAGCACGCCGGACAGGCCGTGAAGATCTTTGTGGTGCGCGAGGACAGGACGTTGACGTGTGAGGAGCTGTTGGCGTATTGCAGAGGGCGCCTGACGGGCTACAAGCGTCCCAGGATCGTGGCCTTCGTGAAGAGTCTGCCCAAGAGTGATGTGGGCAAGGTTCTGCGTCGCCCGCTGCGTGACGGGCACGGTGGTGCCGGAGCCGGACGACACGGAACGACCGGCTGAGGCGCTGACGCAGAAAGAAGAACACCCGGTACCGCGATGCGGACCGGGTGTTTTTCATGGAGGCGAGCCCATGTCGTTGCGCCCACCGGCGGCCCTGGAGGGGCGCCCGGCAACTGGGGTATGGGCTGGCTGGCCGGTGACTGTGTCAGTCGATCAGCAGGATTTCGACGCGACGGGCTTCCGCGTTGTTGCCGGAGCCGGTGGTCTGTTCGGGCTTGCGCAGGATGATGCGTTGTGCGGGGATGCCCTGGGCGATGAGGGCATCGCGCACGCCAAGGGCGCGGCGCTTGGCCAGATCGCGGTTGAAGTCGATGTTGCCGGTGGGATCGTGGTAGCCGGCCAGCAGGACGCGGCGGCCCTCGGCAGCCTTCAGGGCCTCGACCACGGTGGTGAGGGGCCTGTTGGGCGTCAGCGGGAAGAGTGGCGGAGGCAGACTCGAAGTGGATGGCGCCCTGCGGGTTGTGCGGGCGTGTTCTGCTCAAAGGCAACGAACTCTTCAGTGACGGCTTCCGTCTGTGCGGAGGAGGCTGTGTTCTGGGCATGCAGTGCTGGCAGCGGCTTCCCTGATGCCGAGGTGCTGGCATGGCCTGCTGCGCTGGTTGCAACTGCCGCAGCGGGTGCAGTGGTGGCTGCTGCATCGGTTGCACCATCGGCACCTTTCAGGACCCAGATGATGACGGAAATGAGGCAGGATGGTGACGGTGGAGAACACGACCCACAGGCCGGTGCGTGTGAGGTGTCGTCGTCGAGTGGGTTCATGATGGATCCTTGTTGGCGTTGCCGACGCTCAATTCTACCAATCGTTTGCGCGGGGTTCGGGGGCTTGAGCAGGGAAAACGGCAAGGGGCAGGGGCCTTGTGAATAGAGCGGGTGATGGGGAAGAGCCGGCCGTGGTAGAGGGTCTGGTCGAGTCAGGCCGGTGCATGCCCGGAGAGGGATTTGGAGAGGCCTGGTCTCAGGGAAGGGGCTCAGACAGACCTGATGCCGGAAAGAAGAGGATAAAAAAAGCCCCCGACCAGAAGGCAGGGGGCTTGGGGCGCTCATCACGCAGGGCGGACGGCGCGGACCGCAGAAGGGGTATCAGAAGAGTGACGGATACGCAGAGCGACGCGGCGGGGCTTGGTGTTGTCCTGGCCCGGGACTTCGGCTTTGCCGATACCGACAGCACCGTACACGAAGGTACGCTTGCTCAGGCCGTGAGCGTAGGCCAGACCGACGCCACTGTGCTTGTTGTTGCTGGCGCGGCTTGAACTCGTCACGACGATAGGTCAGGTAGGCCGTGCCGTTGTCGGAGACCCTGATAGCTCAGGTTGCCGAAGTAGCCCTTGTCCTTGACGCTGGCGCCGGTAACGGGCTTGGTCTCGTTCTGAGCGTAGACCAGGCCGGCACCGAACGGGCCGATCTTGGTGCCGATGGAAGCGCTCCCAGCTCGTTGGTGCGCTTCACGTTGTTGACCTTGCCACCGTCGACGGACGGGTAGCCGATGCCGAAGGTGAAGGCACCGAGTCGCCCACACCGGCGACGGGTAGTAGTCACCCTGCTTGGCCACGTCACCTGCGGCGACGTTGGTGGCTTCCGATTCACCAGCACCGTAACCGGCGTACAGCTTGAAGCCGCCCAGCGAGGGGGTGACATAGCTGATGGTGTTGTCACGCTTGCTGGTGTAGCCAGCCAGCGCGTCGCTGCTGTAGTACCAGGACTGGCCGGTGAGGTCGGCTGCCTCGATGGCATAGCTCAGCGCCACAGCCTGACGACCCAGCTGATGGTACCGAAACCACCGTCCAGGCCAACCCAGGACTGGACCCTGCCAGAAGCGGTTGGCGTTGGCCAGGCGGCCGGTATCGGCGCGAGCACGATACTCCAGGTTGAAGATGGCTTTCAGGCCATTGCCGAGGTCTTCGGACCGACGATGCCGACACGGGAACCGCCCCAGATGCCGTCATTGATCTGCAGGTCGCTCTTGCCGGAGCTGCTGGCTTCCTTGTTCAGGCTCTCGACGGCAACGTCGACGCTACCGAGGAGCTGGATGGAGGTCTGTGCCTGCGCGAAGGCGGGCACGGCGGCCGCAACGGCCAGTGCTACAAGCGATTTTTTCATGAATGAATCTCCTGGGTTTTTGGATTCGATCGATGGGACCGCCGCCAAAGCAAAGGATTGGTTTTATAGCTGAGCCGGTCTGATCGTTCAGATGGTTCGTGAGATAAGTTTAGCAACCTATCGATGCGGGCACGCTTCTCTGCGTTGTATCCGAGACATATGTGGCGTCTGGAACGTCAGAATCCGGGCGGGTGTGTTTGAGACGATTCGTAAGCTGTTTCGACTGAATGGCGTTCTCCGAGGCGTGCTGCATCGGACAAGGAGACGCGCTTTCAGAGGCGGAGTCCGAGGGGGCGGAGGTGCTGAGGGGCAGGGTGCGGAAAGAACGGGAAAATCAGGGAGCGGAAAAGAAAAACCCCCGGGTTTGAGGCCGGGGGTTTCGGGTGTCACCTGCCCGGAGGCAGGTGAGACTTCTGTCAGATCAGCAAGGATCAGAAGAAGTGACGGACGCCCAGAGCGATGCGACGCGGCTTGTCGTCGTTCGCATCGTTCTTGCCGATGCCGACAGCACCGTAGACGAAGGTACGCTTGCTCCAGACCGTGGGCGTAGGTCAGGCCGACGCCGCTCTGGTTGTTCTTGTCGCCCTGCGGATCCAGGCGGACATAGTTGAGGTAGGCGGTACCGTTGTCGGTGACCCTGATAGCTGAGGCTGCCGTAGAAGCCTTTGGTCTTGTTGCTGGTGCCTGCCTGAGCTTTCCGTTCGGACTGGCCATAACCCAGACCAGCGCCGAAGTCGCCCAGCTTCATGCCGATGGAGGCAGCCAGTTCGTTGCGACGCTTCAGGGTTGTTGATCTTGCCGCCATCGAACGACTGATAGCCGACACCGACGGAGAAGCCGCCCCACTCACCGACACCGCTGACGGCATACATGTCGTTCAGCTTGTTCAGATTGTCGCTGGCACCGGCCACAGCACCGTTGGTCACGGTAGTGGCGGTAGCTTCACCGGCGCCATAGGCTGCCTGCAGCTTGAAGCCGCCCAGGCTGGGGGTGGAGTAGACGAGCAGGTTGTCGGTCTTGTCGACGATGCCGGCCAGACCATCGCTGCTGTAGTACCAGCTTTGACCGGTCATGTCACCCAGCGAAATGACGTCCGACATGGGGGTGTCCTGACGGCCCAGCTTGATGGTACCGAAGCCGCCATCAAGACCGACCCAGGATTTGCCCTGCCAGAAGCGGTTGGCGTTGGCCAGGCGACCGGTATCGGCGCGAGCACGATACTCCAGGTTGAAGATGGCTTTCAGGCCGTTGCCGAGGTCTTCGGAGCCGACGATGCCGACCCGGGAACCACCCCAGATGCCGTCATTGATCTGCAGGTCGCTCTTGCCGGAGCTGTTGGCGTCCTTGTTCAGGCTCTCGACGGCAACGTCGACGCTACCGGTGAGCTGGATGCTGGTCTGGGCCTGAGCAAAGGCAGGCACGGCAGCCGCAACGGCCAGTGCTACGAGCGTTTTTTTCATGGCTGAATCTCCTGAGTTTCCCTGGATTCGATCGGTCGGGACCTCTGCCAGGATGCATTGATCATGTTTGCCTGAACCGGATGGCTCAGACTCTGCATGGGTCAAATTTTATCAACCCGTGTGCCTCGGGGGGATGGTTTTAGTTCAATTGGCGACAAATAAGGGTGAAGAATGGCTGAATTGTGAAGTCGATCGTGGTAAACGAGCGAACATGCAAGGCGATAGGCAAGGGCGTGCATTCGGCACCAAAGAAAAACCCCCGGTTTGAGGCCGGGGGTTTCGGGTCTCACCTGCCCGAGGGCAGGTGAGCCTTGCTTCCGATCAGCAGGGATCAGAAGAAGTGGCGGATACCCAGTGCCACGCGACGCGGCTTGCTGTTGTCCTGGCCCGGGACTTCGGCTTTGCCGATGCCGACGGTACCGTAGACGAAGGTACGCTTGCTCAGACCCTGAGCGTAGGTCAGGCCGATACCGTCTTCGGTGTTCTTCTCGCCCTGCGGGTCGTTGCGCACATAGCTGAGGTAGGCCGTGCCATTGTCGGTGACCTGATAGCTCAGCGTGCCGTAGTAGCCCTTGGTCTTGTTCTTGGCGTTGCCGGTTTCATACTTCACTTCCGACTGGCCATAGCCCAGACCGGCACCGAAGGCGCCCAGCTGCGTGCCGACCGAAGCGGCGATCTGACGGGTGTTCTTGATGTTGTTGATCTTGGCGCCGTCGATGGACTGATAGCCCACGCCAGCACGGAACGAACCCCAGTCACCCAGCAGGCCGACGCTGTAGGCGTCGTTCAGCTTGTTCAGGCGATCGTTGCCAGCCGGTGCGGTGGCTTCGCCGGAGGCGTAGGCAACAGCCAGCGTCAGACCGCCCATGGAGGGGGTGGCGTAGCTGATGGAGTTGTCAACCTTGTCGACGATGCCGGCCAGGCCGTCGCTGCTGTAGTACCAGCTTTGACCCGTCACGTCACCGGATTCGATAGCGCCCTTGATGGGGCTGTCCTGACGACCCAACTTGACGGTACCGAAGCCGCCATTCAGGCCAACCCACGACTGGCCGGACCCAGAAGCGAGCTGGAATCAGCCAGACGGCCGTTGTCGGCGTTGGCTTCGTATTCCAGGTTGAAGATGGCTTTCAGGCCATTGCCCAGTTCTTCGGAACCGACGATGCCGACCTTGGAACCACCCCAGATGCCATCATTGATCTGCAGGTCGCTCTTGCCCGAGCTGCTGGCGTGTTTGTTCAGGCTCTCGACAGCCACATCGACGCTACCGGTCAGCTGGATGCTGGTTTGAGCTTGGGCGAATGCAGGCACAGCTGCCACAACGGCCAGCGCAACAAGCGATTTTTTCATTGGTCAATCTCCTAGGTTTCTGAACTCGATCGGTTGAAGGCCACTGCCGGGCACGTTACCGAAACGAGACTCCCGAGGCTGGCTCGGCAGGAAGTCAAAATCTATTCTCCGCAATTTCCGGGAGCGGTCAAAGATTAGGAGCGTTTCACGGGGCAAAAACGACGCGACTGTTGCTTTTTTGGAACGCCGTCGGCGCCGGACGGCGAGATTGCGCGCATGAATGGCGCGGGGCGGAAGTGTCCGGTTCGTGCGTGTTCTTCAAGCTGTTTGCAAGGAAAGGAGGCTAGTGCCCGGTGTTTCCGGGGAGGTTTGGTTCAGGAGAAGGGCGTGGATGGCTGTGTTGTTTTTCGTGGCCAGGGGGTTGATCCAGGGGCAGGAGGGATCTGAGGTCGGTGCTGGTGCGAGGTGCCGCGAGGCGGGGGATAGAGCTGGGCCCTGGGTACAGAAGGGCCGGGGGACGGCCCGTCACGGGCGCCAGGGGCGTGCGTGGCGTGTGCAACGGCCCCGGCGGGAGGATGGGTCAGTCTTCGAGGTCCTCGACGATTTCCCAGCTGGTCTCGATGTCAGCTGTCTTGGCCAGCATGGCGGTGGCGGAGCAATACTTGTCGTGGGAGAGCTTGATGGCGCGTTCGACGTGGGCGGGGTTGAGCTTGCGGCCGCGCACGATGAAGTGCAGCTTGATGCGTGTGAACACCTTGGGATCGGTGTCGGCACGGTCGGCTTCCAGCTGAACCTGGCAGCCGCGCACGTCATGGCGACCTTTCTTCAGAATGAGGACGACGTCGTAGGCCGTGCAACCGCCGGCGCCTGCCAGCATCAGTTCCATCGGACGGGCTGCGAGATTGTCTCCGCCTCCTTCCGGTGCACCGTCCATGCCGATGAGGTGGCCGCTGCCGGTGTCGGCGATGAAGCGCATGGTGCCCGGGCCCATCCAGCGAACGTTGGTTTTCATGGTTCTGTCCTCGATCCTAGAAAGAGACTGTCAATATGTGGGAAAGCCGTGTCCGCGAAGGCAGCCGAGGCTTTGGGGGCTGATGGTCTCCGAAGTTCTGCTGTCTTTGCGTCGGTGCTGATTCTAGTGAGTGGGGCACGGCGAAGTGAGGGGCATGACGAGGTGAGTGGGGGGCATGACCACGCCGCATGCTTTGGGTTTTGACGAGTGAGGGAAGTTGCGGCTAGAATCAAGGGCTTTCCGAATCGAAGTACATTGCCGGGCGCGCCGTAGGCGCAGACTCTGGTTGATTCCCGGCCCGCGGCGCCATCGACAGCGTCGTCTGGGGGCTTGCCCGGCAGGGTGCCCCATGGCCGCCACGCTTCGGCACAGACCCAATTAAAGGTGGCGTTTCTAGCGCCAGGCAACATGAAGACTTTCTCCGCTAAAGCACAAGAGGTTCAGCGCGACTGGTATGTGGTCGATGGTACTGACCAGGTGCTGGGCCGTCTCGCTGCCGAGATCGCCCGACGCTTGCGTGGCAAGCACAAGCCCGAATTCACCCCGCATGTCGACACCGGCGATTACATCGTCGTGGTCAATGCATCCAAGATCCGCGTGACCGGTACCAAGGCCGACAACAAGGTCTACTACCGCCACAGTGGCTACCCGGGTGGCATCTCCTCCACGACCTTCTCCAAGATGCAGGACCGTTTCCCCGGCCGCGCCCTCGAGAAAGCCGTGAAAGGCATGCTGCCGAAAGGCCCGCTGGGTTACGCCATGATCAAGAAGCTGAAGGTCTATGCTGATGACACCCATCCGCATGCCGCTCAGCAACCCAAGCCCCTGCAGTTCTGAATACCGGAGAGTCAGATCCCATGATCGGCGAATACAACTACGGCACTGGCCGTCGCAAGACTTCCGTCGCCCGGGTCTTCATCCGGCGTGGCACTGGCAAGATCACCGTCAACGGCCGTGATCTGGACACCTATTTCTCGCGCGAGAGCGGCCGCATGATCGTCCGCCAGCCGCTGGCTGTGGCCGATGTGGCCACCACCTTCGACATCCGTGTCAACGTGCACGGCGGTGGTGAGTCGGGTCAGGCCGGTGCCGTTCGTCACGGCATCACCCGCGCCCTGATCGACTTCGATGAGACGCTGAAGCCGGCCCTGTCGTCCGCCGGTCTGGTGACCCGCGACGCCCGTGAAGTCGAGCGTAAGAAAGTCGGTTTCCGCAAGGCACGTCGGCGCAAGCAGTTCTCGAAGCGTTGATGTCAGCGGCTGCCATCTTTGCGTATTGTGCAAGGATGGCGGTATCTGGCTGTTTTTCTGGCGAAGGGCGCACGAGGCGCCCTTTGTCGCGTCCAGCGGATGCATCTTTCAACCAGTCTGGTGTGGCTGACGGCATGAAGCGTGATCGACCCCGAACCCTGCATCGCATTGGCCGTGGGGCCCGTGTGGAGGGCACCGTGCGCTTTTCGGGGAGGCTGGAGGTGGAAGGGCGCGTCCAGGGCACCATCTGGCCGAGGACGTGCGCAGCAGTGCCGTTCGGATCTCCGCTTCCGGTCAGGTGGACGGCGCCATCGAGGCGGCCGTGGTGCATGTGGCCGGCACGGTCAACGGTCCCCATTCGGGCCAGCAAGCGGCTGGTCGTGCAATCTGGTGCCCGGCTCAATGGCGATCTTCTGTACCGGGATCTGCAGCTGAGTATGGCGCATTGGTGACAGGGGTCTCTGAAATCGCTGGACAGCGATGAGGTAGGCTTGAAACTGGTTGCCGTCGGTCGCAAATGAGATGTCTGGACGCCGAAAGTCATCTATGATGACTTCCAGATGCGCCGAGACTCATGTTTAGCGCTTTATCAGGAGTAGACATCCATGTCTGAAGTATCAGAAATGCCCCCGCTTCTCTTCACGGACAGCGCCGCCACCAAGGTGGGCGAGCTGATCATGGAAGAGGGCAATCCGGATCTGAAGTTGCGCGTGTTCGTGCAGGGTGGCGGCTGCTCTGGCTTCCAGTACGGGTTCACGTTCGACGAAGATGTGGCCGAAGATGACACCGTGATGGAAAAGAACGGGGTTACGCTGCTGATCGATGCCATGAGCTACCAGTATCTGGTGGGGGCAGAGATCGATTACAAGGACGATCTGCATGGATCGCAGTTCGTGATCAAGAATCCGAATGCTGCGACGACCTGCGGATGCGGTTCGTCGTTCTCGGCCTGATCGAGGCCGGTTGGAGCGGATCCAGGAGGTATTGTCAGGGCGGTTGGCGTTGCTGGCCGCTCAGGAATGAGAAGGGGGCATGGCGTGGGCCATGCCCCCTTTTTGTTGGCTGCGGGGCTGTCGGGAGGACGCAGGGAAGGCGTCTTGTCAGTCCCTGCGTTGGTGTGATGAGGCCCTGCGTCGTGCGGAAGGGACCGCACCAGTTTGTGAGGTCTCAGGTGTGAAGGTGATGAGGCCTTGCGTTGTGATGCTTCAGCGCTGGCGCGATGGCGCCTTGTGCCAGGCCCCCAGGATGCTGTCGTGGCGTGAACCGGTGATGCAGGTGAGCGGGATGGGGACTTCGTGGACGCGCTGCCGTGCCAGCCAGGCAAAGCCGCTGGCTTCCACGGCCTGAGGGGCAATGCCCAGGGCGTGGGTGCTCTGCACGAGGGTCTCAGGGGCCGACGGCTTGCTGGATGGCTTGCGCGAGTCCGGCGTTTTCTGCGCCGCCGCCACACAGGTAGACGGCTGACAGATTCTGGGCACGGATGGCTTGGGCGGTGCTTTCGGCGGTGAGGGCCAGCAGGGTGGCCTGCACGTCGGCGGCAGCGGCATCCGGGTGCCCCTGCAGGTGCTGCTTCAGCCAGGACAGGTTGAAAAGGTCGCGCCCGGTGCTCTTGGGAGCAGGGCGGGCGAAGTAGGGATCGGCAAGCAGGCGTTCGAGCAATGCAGGAATGGCACGGCCGCTGGCGGCCCACCGGCCGTGGTGGTCGTAGCGGTGACCATGGTGGGCCTCGATCCAGCCATCGAGCAGGGTGTTGGCCGGGCCGGTGTCGAAGCCGATGACCGTGGGGGTGGGCTGCTGCGTGTCGATGACGGTGAGATTGGCGATGCCCCCCAGGTTGAGGATGCCGTAGCGGCCCTGCAGGCCGGCAAAGACATGGGCATGGAAGGCGGGCATCAGCGGGGCGCCCTGGCCGCCGGCGGCAACGTCGGCGCTGCGCAGGTCGGCAACGACATCGATGCCGGTGGCCTCGGCCAGGCGCGGGGCGTCAAGCAGCTGTAGGGTGTAGCCCTCGGCGGGCGCGTGGCGTACGGTCTGGCCATGGGCGCCCAGCGCGCGCACCTGCCGGGACGAGACGCCGCTCTGTTGCAGCAGCTGTTGCACGCATTCGGCGTAGAGGTCTGCCAGTTGCTGACCTGCACGCGCGGCGGCAGCCAGTTCATCGGAGGCAGGGGTGCTGCAGGGCCGTGAGCTGACGGCGCAGTCGGGCTCGGCATGGGCACGAAGGCGCTGGTCAGGGTCTGGCGGATCCTGCCCTGGTCATCGAAGGCGATCAGCACGCCATCGACGCCATCCATGCTGGTGCCGGACATCAGGCCGGCGTGTATCTCGTCCGTGTGGGTGAAGTCTGCCTGGGGGGCGGGGCGGGATGAGAGCTTCGTGCTGCATGGGGCCGATGGATGGAATAAGCGCCCGTCAGGCGGGCGCATGGTGTGAGTTCCGGGACCTCCTCGGTCGACAGCCTCCGGCCTGGTCTGGCCCAGGGCTGGCTGCGCGGCACGCTGCCGGCGCTTATTCGAACGAGGCCACCGTGGTGGATTCCTGCCAGCGCATCAGGTCGATGACCTGCTCGGCCTGGGCGCGCAGCTGGTTGCGGCTTGCCGTGTCCAGGGCGGGGGCAGGCTGCGGGCAGCATGGTGTTGGGATCGATCTGCTGGCCGTTGACCTGGAACTCGAAGTGCAGGTGCGGACCCGGTGGCCCAGCCGGTCTGGCCGACTTCGCCGATGACCTGGCCCTGCTTGATCTTGTCGCCCAGGCGCAGCTTGGGCGAGAAGCGCGACATGTGGGCGTAGAGGGTGCGCTGGACGTCGTCGTGCTTGACGATGATGACGTTGCCGTAACCCGCGCTGGGTGCCCAGGAACTCGATCGTGCCGTCGCCGACGGAACGGATCTTGGTGCCCGTCGGTGCGGCGTAGTCGATGCCCTTGTGGACGCGCCAGTCACGGAAGACGGGGTGGCGGCGGCCGAGGCTGAAGCCGGAGCTGATGCGGGTGTACTCGAGCGGCGAGCGCAGGAAGCGGCGCTTGAGGGCCTGGCCGTCGAAGCTGTAGTAGTCGCCTTCGCCGTCAGGGCGGGCAAACCACAGCGCGTCCAGCCGGCGGTCGCCGGAGACGTACTCGATGGCGAGGATGCGGCCAGGCTGGCCTTCACCCAGCGAGGCGGGGTCGACAAACATCTCGTAGACGAGCCGCAGGCGGTCGCCTTTCTTCACCTCACGGTGGAAGTCGATGTCGGATCCGAAGACTTCGGCGATGCGGCTGGAGACGGCCGACGGGATGCCGGCGGCATCCGTGGCGGCGAACAGGGTGGTGTTGACCCGGGCCGAGCGCGTGATGAGGCGGCGCTCCAGCACGTGGTCCTGGATGCGGGCGTCCCACTTGCCGTTCTGGAGCGACAGCACCAGCTGCTGCGGCGGGGTCTTGCCCTGGCTGTTGTAGGGCAGGGGATAGGCCAGCGACTGGATGCGGTTCTGCTGGTCGAGCGTGGCGTTGACGGTGCTGCCCGGCGTGAGGCTCAGGAGCTTGCGTGCCGTGGCGTCACGGCGAACGAACTCGATGAGCGACATGTCCTGCTGGCCGAGCTTGCGCAGCAGGCTGCCGACCGACTCGCCGCGGGAGATGGTGATCTCGCGGTGGAAGGCGCCGGTGGTGGGCAGCGGCTGGGGGCAAGCGACACGGGTTCGATGACACGGGCGTGCGGCGGCGGTTCCTCGGTCAGCGGCGCGACCGCAAAGGCGGTCAGCGTGGCGACGGAGAAGGCAGCGCCCAGGGCAGAGGCGAGTCGTTTACCGGGAGAATTGTGCATGCGTGGCGTGGGAATCGGGCTGCCCGGCCTCCGGCAGTCGGAGAACCGGGGGAAGAACTGGGCTGCCGCCTGGTAGCCTCGGATAGAATCTTCCAGAAGCGGCGGCATGCCCGGTTGATCTGGCTGCCGTTCCCCGACCGCTTTGGCGCGTGCCACGCCCGGAGGCTGTTGCGCGCACCGAAGCCCGAGCTTGCTGCGGCAAGTCCCTTGTCGACGCGCCGGCGGACGCGACCGACGAGTGGCGGCCAGGGTGTCGCAAAAAGCTTCGAATGTTCGGGAACAGGCTTATGAGCCCAGATTCTAACGTCAAACGCACGTTGGTAAGTCGTCTTTTCTGCCCGTTCGTGAGAACGTGCACCTGCAAACCCCCTAAGCTCTCAGCATTTTGTCCCTCTCATGTCATCCAGTGATCCGATCGAAGAGACCGTCCAGCAGTCGCTGGCCATCATCAAGCGTGGAATCGACGAGCTGCTCGTCGAGACGGAGCTGGCTGCCAAGCTCCGGCGCAGCCTGAAGGAGAACCGGCCGCTGCGCATCAAGCTGGGCCTGGACCCCACGGCGCCGGACCTGCACCTGGGCCACACGGTGGTGCTGAACAAGATGCGCCAGCTTCAGGACCTGGGGCACCAGGTGATCTTCCTGATCGGGGACTTCACGGCCTCGATCGGTGACCCCTCGGGGCGCAATTCGACGCGCCGCCGCTCACCCGTGAGCAGATCGAGCAGAACGCTCAGACCTACTTCCGGCAGGCAAGCCTCGTGCTGGACCCGGAGCGGACCGAGATCCGCTACAACTCGGCCTGGTGCGACAAGATCGGGCTGCGCGACATGGTGCAGCTGGCCTCGCGCTACACGGTGGCGCGCATCCTGGAGCGTGACGATTTCACCAAGCGGCTGAAGGCCGGGGTGCCCATCTCGGTGCACGAGATGCTGTACCCGCTCCTGCAGGGCTACGACTCGGTCGTGCTGGAGGCGGATCTGGAGCTGGGCGGTACCGACCAGAAGTTCAACCTGCTGGTGGGCCGCGAGCTGCAGCGCGAGTACGGCAAGGAGCCGCAGTGCGTGCTGACGATGCCGCTGCTGGAAGGGCTGGATGGCGTTGAGAAGATGTCCAAGTCCAAGGGGCAACTACGTGGGCATCACCGAGCCGGCCAACACGATGTTTGCCAAGGTGATGTCGATTTCCGACGCCATGATGTGGCGCTATTTCACGCTGCTGTCGTTCCGGTCGATGAGCGAGATCGACGCGCTGCGGGCCGAGTGCGAGGCCGGTCGCAACCCGAAGGAAGCCAAGGTGCTGCTGGCGCGCGAGCTGGTGGAGCGCTTCCACGGGGCGGGCTCCAGCGATGCGGCGGTGGAGGACTTCGAGCTGCGCGCGCGGGGCGGGGTGCCCGACGAGATCGAGGAGGTGACGCTTTCCGGTGCGCCGCTGGGCATCGTGGCCGTCCTGCGTGACAGCGGGCTGGTGCCGTCGGCCTCGGAGGCGGGACGGATGCTGGCCCAGAACGGCGTGCGCGTCGATGGCTCGGTGGTGACCGACCGGGGGCTCACGCTGCCGGCCGGCACCTACGTCGTGCAGGTGGGCAAGCGCAAGTTCCGCCGGGTGACGGTGGCATGACGGCTGCTGCATCGGAAGGCGTCGCACCTGCGCTGGAGGGGCTGGAGGCCGGCACGCTGCCCGACGGCGTGCGCCTTGTGCTGGTGCGGCACGGCGAGACCGACTGGAACATGGTGCGGCGCATCCAGGGGCAGCTGGACGAGCCGCTCAACGCGGTGGGTGTGCAGCAGGCGAAGGCAGCCGCTGCGCGCTTTGCGCCCGGCATGGTGGATGCCATCCATTGCAGCGACCTGCTGCGTGCCAGCCAGACAGCGGCGGAAATCGGCGCCGTGACCGGCGTGCCGGTGGTGCCGGAGACCGTCTGGCGCGAGCGGCATTTCGGGCGCTTCCAGGGTTGGGTCTATGCCGACATCCAGCGGGAGGATCCCGAGACCTATCGACGCATCGAGGCGCGGGATCCGGATCTGGACCTGCAGGGGGGCGAGAGCCTGATGCAGGTGCGTGCGCGCATCGAGGCGGCACTGGCCGGGCTGGTGCAGCGCTATCGCGGCCAGCGCGTGGTTGTGGTGAGCCATGGCGGCGTGCTGGACGCGATCTACCGGCTGGTGACGGGCAAGCCCGTTTCCGAGCCGCGCGACTTCCCCATCCACAACGCCTGCATCTGCCAGCTGCGCTGGCAGGCCGGGCGTTGGGAGATCCTGCAATGGGCGGACATTGCGCATCTGGTGGCCAGTCGGGACGAGATCGACCCGCGGCAGCGGCCGGCGGCGCTGCTGGGCCGGATCGGCTAAGGTTTTCCTGAACGCGCGGGGGCTTGAGCCGGGCCTCGCTGGCGTGGGCTGACGGCTTTGGCTAAACTCATTGGTCCGGCCGTGACTGGCGATCGGGTAGAGTACTACCGGGAAGCGGTCGGGTTCCTTCGTCGCCCTGCCGTCCGCCTGGGCAGGGTTCTTCTCATAACTGTCTGGCTGCCCTGCAGCCTCGGAGTGCATCACATGTTTGATCGCAAACAGACGCTTGCCCAGGTCGATCCCGCCCTCTGGGATGCCATCCGCAACGAGAACCGTCGCCAGGAGGCTCACATCGAGCTGATCGCGTCGGAGAACTACACCAGCCCGGCGGTGATGGAAGCCCAGGGCAGCCAGCTCACCAACAAGTATGCCGAGGGCTATCCCGGCAAGCGCTACTACGGCGGCTGTGAGTTCGTGGACGTGGCCGAGCAGCTGGCGCTGGACCGCGTGAAGCAGCTCTTCGGGGCCGAGGCCGCCAACGTGCAGCCCACTCGGGCTCGCAGGCCAACCAGGCCGTGTTCCTGGGGCTGGCCAAGCCGGGTGACACCATCCTGGGCATGTCGCTGGCCATGGGCGGTCACCTCACGCACGGCTCGCCGGTCAACATGTCGGGCCGCTGGTTCAACGTGGTGTCCTACGGCCTGAACGAGAAGGAAGAGATCGATTACGACCAGATGGAGCGCCTGGCGCACGAGCACAAGCCGCGCATCATCATTGCCGGTGCCTCGGCCTATTCGCTGGTGATCGACTGGGCGCGCTTTGCCCGCGTGGCGCAGGACGTGGGCGCCATCTTCATGGTGGACATGGCGCACTACGCCGGCCTGATCGCCGGGGGCGTGTACCCCAACCCGGTGCCGCACGCCGACGTGGTCACCTCCACCACGCACAAGAGCCTGCGCGGCCCGCGTGGCGGCTTCATCCTGATGAAGCCCGAGCATGAGAAGGCCATCAATTCCGCTATCTTCCCGGGCCTGCAGGGCGGTCCGCTGATGCACGTCATCGCGGGCAAGGCCGTGGCCTTCAAGGAAGCGCTGGAGCCCGCCTTCAAGACCTACCAGCAGCAGGTGGTGGCCAATGCGAAGGCGCTGGCCGAGACGCTGGTGGAGAAGGGCTTCCGCATCGTGTCGGGCGCACCGAATCGCACGTGATGCTGGTGGACCTGCGTTCGCGCGGCATCACCGGCAAGGACGCCGAGGGCTGCGCTGGGCCGGGCGCACATCACGGTCAACAAGAACGCCATCCCGAACGACCCCGAGAAGCCCTTCGTCACCAGCGGCATCCGTGTCGGCTCGCCGGCCATGACCACGCGTGGCTTTCGGTACGGAGGAAGCACGCCTGGTGGGCGAGCTGATTTCCGACGTGCTGGACAAGCCGAACGACGAGGCACACCTGGCCGCCGTCCGCGAGCGGGTCGATGCGCTGACGGCGCGTTTCCCGGTCTATGGCTGAGATGCGCTGACCGAATGGGGATGAGGCCGCATGCATTGCCCATTCTGTAACCATACCGACACCCAGGTGATGGAAACCAGGGTGCTCGACGGCGGCGACCGCATCCGCCGCCGCCGCCGCTGCACGGCCTGCGACCGGCGCTTCACGACCTATGAGCGCGTCGAGCTCTCGATGCCCGATGTCATCAAGAGCGACGGTCGGCGTGTGCCCTACGAGCGCTCCAAGCTGGAGTATTCGATGCGGCTGGCGCTTCGCAAGCGCCCGGTGTCGGATGAGGCGCTTGAAAATGCGCTGGACCAGGTCGAGACCCGGCTCTTCAAGCTGGGCGTGCGCGAGATTCCCAGCCAGTCCATCGGCGAGCAGGTGATGGGCGTGCTGCGCGAGCTGGACACGGTGGCCTACATCCGCTTTGCCTCAGTCTATCGGCAGTTCGAGGACATCGAGGCCTTTGCTGACGCAATCCAGGAGATCGGGGGCCGGCAGGAGGCCGCCGGACAGGCCCAGGCTGCCGATCCAGCGCCGGCCGATGACGACACGCCCCGGAAAGACTCGCCCCGAATGACGCCTCGGGCCTATCGGAGGCCCCGGTCAGGAAGAAAACGCTGACATGTGACACCGAAGACGATCGCCAGGCCATGCAGCGGGCCATCGACCTGGCCTGGCAGGGCGTCAACACCACCATGCCCAACCCGCGTGGGCTGCGTCATCGTGCGGGATGGCGAGGTGGTGGGCGAAGGCTGGCACCGGCGGGCCGGCGAGCCCCATGCCGAAGTGCTGGCGCTGCAGCAGGCCGGCGAGCGAGCACGCGGCGCAACCGCCTATGTCACGCTCGAACCCTGTTCCCATCATGGCCGGACGGGGCCCCTGTGCCGACCGTCTGGTCGAGGCTGGCGTGGCACACGTGGTGGCGGCCATGGAGGACCCCAACCCGCTGGTCAACGGGCAGGGGCTGGGGCGGTTGCGTGCCGCCGGCATCGATGTTCGCTGCGGGCTTCTGGAAGAAGAGGCCCGGGCGCTGAATGAGGGGTTCATCTCGCGGATGCAGCGGGGCAGGCCCTGGGTACGCCTGAAGGCGGCCACCTCGCTGGATGGTTTCATTGCCTTGCCGGATGGCGAAAGCCAGTGGATCACGGGCGAGGCGGCGCGCACCGACGGCCATGCCTGGCGGGCGCGGGCCAGCGCCATCCTCACGGGCAGCGGTACCGTGCTGGCCGACAATCCCGCGCTGACGGTGCGACACGTGGCAACAGAGCGCCAGCCGGTGCGCGTGCTGGTGGATGCCCGGCTGCAGGTCAGCGAGCATGCTGCCATCTTCGGCCCGGGCGAGACCTGGGTGGCTCATGCCGTACCGCCCGATTGGCCTGATGATGGTCACCGCCAGCGGCTGCTGGATCGGGGCGTGAGGCTGCTGTACCTGCCGGCGGCGGATGGTCGGCATGTTGATCTGCCGGCGCTCATGCGCGCCATGGGCGAGGCCGGCTTCAACGAGGTGCACGTGGAGGCCGGTGCGGGGCTGAATGCGGCGCTGATCCAGGCCGGCTGCGTGGACGAGCTGCTGCTGTATGTGGCGCCCGCGTTGCTGGGGCAGGGGCTGCCTGCCTTTGCGTTGCCGGCCGTGCCGGGCCTGGATGATCGCATCCGTCTGGCGTGGCGCGAGGCCACGCCGGTGGGCGATGATCTGCGTCTGCGCCTTCGGGTACTGACCGAGGCTCAGGGCGAGTCGCCTGCCTCGTCCGGCGCAAATGGGGCAATCCGTGCTTCATGACGCATCATCGGTGCATGATGCACCGTCACGGCAGCAGGGATATTGATCCCGGGCCAGGGCGCGGCGGCGCTTTTCTCTTTATCATCCTCTTATCCAGGCTGCGGACGATGTCCGTCAGCCTTCCCTTTCCCAGCGCAGGAAGCAGACCATGTTCACAGGTATCGTCGCCGCCATCGGCAGCATCCGCCAGGTATCCCCGCTGGGAGAGGATGGCGTCAGGCTGGATGTCGCGGCCGGAGAGCTGGACATGTCGGATGTCGCCATCGGCGATTCCATTGCCATTCAGGGCGCCTGCATGACGGTGGTCGAAAAGACGGCCGAGGGCTTTGCCGTGGATGTGTCGGCTGAGAGCCTGCGCCGCACCACCGGCTTGGCCGGCACGGGGCCGGTCAACCTGGAGAAAGGCCATGCGCCTGTCGGACCGGGTGGGTGGCCACCTGGTGTCAGGGCATGTGGATGGTCTGGGGGTGGTGCGCCGCTTCGAGCCGGTGGGCGAGAGCCACCTGCTGGAGATCCTGGCGCCGCAGGCCCTGGCCGGTTTTCTTGTCTACAAGGGCTCCATCACCGTCGATGGCGTGAGCCTGACCGTCAACCACGTGGAAGATCTGCCGCTGGCCAAGGCTGTGGACCCGGCCTGGCCGGAGGCGGCCCGGGCCGTGCTGGCAGGGCGCGGCCCCTCGGTTGCCTCGGCGGGTGCCCCGGGCACGGCGACCGGCGCCCACGGTGGCGCACATGCCAAGACGGAACCCTGGTGCTGCGCCTTCCAGATCAACCTGATCCCGCACACGGTGGCGCAGACCACGCTCAAGCACCAGGCCCCCGGCAGACTGGTCAACCTGGAAATCGACACGGTGGCCCGCTACCTGGCACGGATGCAGGAGGTGGCTGGTAAGCTGCCCGCACAGAATTGAGGAAAAAAGCGCACACGCGCAGGAGATACACGTGACCAAGAACGAGATGCTGTCGTCCGTGGCAAGCACCGCCGAGATCCTGGCGGACTTCCGTGCGGGCAAGATGGTCATCCTGATCGATGACGAGGACCGCGAGAACGAAGGCGACCTGCTGATCGCGGCCGACTTCGTCACCCCTGAGGCGATCAACTTCATGGCCCGCCATGCGCGGGGCCTGGTCTGTCTGACGCTGACCGAAGAGCGTTGCCGCCGGCTGCGGCTGCCGCTGATGACGGCCGTCAACGGCAGCAAGATGAGCACCAACTTCACGATGTCCATCGAGGCGGCCGAAGGCGTGACCACCGGCATCTCGGCGGCCGACCGGGCGCGCACCATCCAGGCGGCCGTGGCCGCGGATGCCAAAGCTTCCGACATCGTGCAGCCAGGCCATGTCTTCCCCGTCATGGCGCGCCCTGGTGGCGTGCTGACACGTGCTGGCCATACCGAAGCCGGCTGCGACCTGGGGGCACTGACGGGCCTCCACGCCTTCCGCCGTGATCTGCGAGATCATGAAGGAAGACGGCACCATAGCGCGCCTGCCGGACCTGATCGAGTTCGCCCGCGAGCATGGCCTGAAGATCGGCACCATCGCCGACCTGATTGCCTATCGCAGCGCCCATGAATCGATGATCGAGCGCATCGGTCAGCACAAGGTGCAGACCGTGGTGGGTGAGCTGGACCTGATCGCCTACCGTGACAAGACCGTGGGCCAGCCGCATCTGGCGCTGGTCGTGGGCAAGCCGCAGCCCGATCGCGAGGCCTGGGTGCGCGTGCACGAGCCGCTCTCGCCGCTGGATCTGCTGGGGGTGGCCAGCCGCCATGCCTGGCCGCTGGACCCGGCGCTTCAGGCCATTCAGTCCCACGGCAACGGCGTGCTGCTGATGCTCAACTGTGCTCCCGACGCCGAAACGGTCACCGACCAGATCGAGCAATGGGCCAATCCCGAGCCGGGGGCCGGCCGCGCCGGCAGCGCCAACGACTCGCGCACGTTGCGCAGTTACGGCATCGGCGCCCAGATCCTGCGGGACCTGGGGGTGGGGCGCATGAAACTGTTGACACGCGAGCGCCGGATGCCGAGCATGGCGGGCTTCAACCTGGAAGTGACCGGCTATCTGGAAGCGGACGCCGATGGCCGTCCGGCCGGATCAAACTGACATAGACCAACGCATACAGCGGAGAAACACACATGAGCGTCGATCAAATCAAGGGATCGGAAAACGGTCAGGGCCTGCGTATCGGCATCGTGCGAGGCGCGCTTCAACGAGGAATTCGGCAAGGAATCGCTGGAAGTCTGCCTGGCCGAGCTGAAGAAGCTGGGCGTGGCTGAAAGCGACATCCTGGTCTGCAGCGGTGCCGGGTGCCCTGGAAGTGCCGCTGGTGCTGCTGCAGCTGGGCAACTCGGGCGAATACGACGCCCTGATCGCCATCGGCACCATCATCAAGGGTGAGACCTACCACTTCGAGGTTGTCTGCAACGAGAGCGCCGCCGGCGTGAGCCGCGTGAGCCTGGAGCTGGGCATCCCCGTGGCCAACGCCATCCTCACCACCTACAACGAAGAGCAGGCCCGTCAGCGCACCGCCGAGAAAGGTGCCGAGGCTGCCCGAGTGGCGATCGAGATGGTTCGCCTGGGCGAGTCGCTGGACGCACTGCACGGTGACGACGGCGACGACGAGGAGTGAGCAGCATGCAGGGACGTTCTCCGGCCGCCGCCGCAGGAAATCGCACACGCAGCGCGCGGCGGCGCTCGCGGAATTCGCCATGCAGGGCATCTACCGAGTGGCTGCTGTCGGCTGAGGACATCGGTGCCATCCAGGCCCACATCGAGACCAGCCCCGGTTTCGACAAGGCCGATCGCAGCCACTTCGACACCCTGCTCAAGGGGACCATCAGCCAGGCCAGCGCCCTGGAAGCCATCCTGCTTCCCAGCCTGGACCGGCCGCTCAACCTGCTCAGCCCCGTCGAACGGGCCATCCTGATGCAGGCCACCTTCGAACTGAAGGACCTGCAGGAGATCCCCTACCGCGTGGTCATCAACGAGGCAGTGGAGCTGGCCAAGAACTTCGGCGGCACTGACGGCTACAAGTACGTCAACGGCGTGCTGGACCGCATCGCGCTTCCGTGCGACCCCATGAGGTGCGGCCGGCCGGCTGAATGAACGAGTTCGCACTGATCCGGCAGTACTTCGAGCGCCAGCCGGCGCCGTTGCCTGCCGGACACCCGCAGTCCCTGCTGCCGTTGCCTGCCTCGACAGGCCCGGCGGCCGAGAGCCTGGTGAAGCTGGGCATCGGCGACGACTGCGCGCTGCTCGATCCCGTGCCCCCTGGCCAGCAACTGGCCATTTCTACCGACATGCTGGTGGCGGGGCGTCATTTCTTCGGGGTACCGACTCCCGCAGCCATCGGCCACGAGGCCTTAGCCCGTCAATCTGTCGGACCTGGCTGCCATGGGTGCGCGACCCTGTCGGCTTCACGCTGGCGCTGGCGCTGCCGACGGCCGATGCCAGCCTGGCTTCAGGGCTTTGCAGACGGCCTGTTCAGGCTGGCGGCCCGGGCAGCCTGTCCATTGATCGAGGGCGACACCACGCGCGGCCCGCTCAACATTTCCATCACCGTCCTGGGGCGGGTGCCTGCCACGCATGCCCTGCGTCGTGATGGAGCCCGCGTGGGCGATGCCATCTGGGTGAGCGGCTCGCTGGGGGCCGCGGCGCTGGCCGTGGCACGGCGCAGCCAGGGGCAGTCTGTACCCGACGCTGCAGCCCACCGCCTGGACTGGCCCGAGCCCCGCGGCCGCGGGCCTGGGACTGACTGGCGTCGCCAGCGCTGCCATGGACATCTCCGACGGTCTGGCCGGAGACCTGGGGCATCTGCTGACCGCTTCGGGCCGCCGACAGGGCCTGTCCTGGGCGCCGAGCTGTGGGAAGACCGCCTGCCGCTGGACCCGGTGCTGCGTGAAAGCGGCGTGGCACATGATGAGGCCCTGCAGCTTGCCCTGCATGGCGGTGATGATTACGAGCTGCTGTTCACCGCACCGACAGCGCAGACCGATACCATCTTGCAATGCTGGCCTGATGCCCGCATGATCGGAAGGATCGTGGCTGAAAGCGCTATGCTTCTGGTTGACGCCAAACGGCCAGTCCCGGCCACTGGCGGCTCGTGGACATGACCATTTCTCGACTGCCTGAGATGACAGCAAGGTAGAGGGACGTGACCGATCTGGTCCGCGCCGACGGGAACCTTCGGCCGGATCCGGCCGACCTTTTGAATTCATGAAGCCGCGCCTGTCGCGGTGGATCGCCTCTGGCCTGGGCAGCGGCCTCCAGCAACGTCGTGCCCGGCACCTGCGGCACGCTGTTCTGCGTGGTGGCCTTCGCCATCCTGGCGCCGCTGCTGGGTGATACCGGCATGGGCGTGCTCATCGCCCTGGGCCTGCGTGGTGGGGCACTGGGCCATCGATCGTACCGGCCGCGACGTGGGCGTGCATGATCACAGCGCCATCGTCTGGGACGAGATCGTGGCGTTCTGGCTGGTGCTGTGGGTCATCCCGCAGGACTTCTCCACCCAGCTGGTGGGCTTCCTGCTGTCGCATCTTCGACATCACCAAGCCGGCGCCCATCCGCACCATCGACAGCCAGTGGCGAGAACGCCACCGGTGTCGTGTTGCTGGACGATCTGCTGGCCGCTGCGTACACCCTCATCGTCATGGCGGTCTGGACCCGGCTGTTTGGCTGATTGTCGGGCTTTCCGGGAGCCGGATTTTTCGGCTTTCGGGGAAGTAGGGCAGCCTGTGCACCAGGAGGGTGTCTCGCCCTGATGTGAGGTGTCACCATAGACTGGCGGCAGGCGGCAGGCGGCAGGCGGCAGGGCGGCAGGCAGTTTCGGGCGCTGGCAGTCCGGTGCAACCGGACTGCGGGATGGAGCAGGGAGGACGCGATGAAGGTGTTGATCGACAGAACGAGCACCCTCGACCCGCAGGGCGACCGGTTGCCTGGGCTCGTCTGCTGGGCCCAGCGCGTGGTGACGCTTGGGGGCAGGGCTGATCACCACGGCAGAGTCCTGCACCGGCGGCCTGATTGCCGCGGCTCTGACCGAAACCGCCGGCTCCAGCGCCTGGTTCAGCCGGGGCTACGTCACCTACGCCAGCCAGGCCAAGATAGAAATGCTGGGTGTGGATGCCGCCACGCTGGAGGCGAAGGCGCTGTCAGCACCTCGGTGGCCAGCCAGATGGCGCTGGGCGCACTGCGCAGCAGCCGATGCCCTGCTGTCGATGGCTGTCAGCGGCATTGCCGGTCCGGACGGTGGCACGGCTGAAAAACCCTGTCGGTACCGTCTGCTTCGGCTGGGCGCTGCGCTGGCCGCCCGGTACGCCTGAACGCTGGTGCTGACCGAAACCCGGCACTCTCCGGCGACCGGGCCGACATTCGTCGTCAGACCGCCATCCACGCCCTGCGGCGTGCCCTGCGAGTTGCTGGACCAGGCGCAGGACCAGCAGCCTGTCGTGGTCTGACTCACCTGCGCATCGGGAGGCAATCGCTGGCTGCTTCACTTTTTCCCTGCAGGACAGACCGCGCTTGTCACCGGCGGTGCGAAGGGTCATCGGCAAAGGCATTGTTTCCGTGCTGAGGCAGGCGGGGGCCAATGTCGTCATTGCCGACATTGACCGTGAACAGGGGCAGGCAACGGCGAAGGAGCTGGGCGCCCAGTACCAGCACACCGATGTCCGCGTGCAGCAGAGCTGCCAGGATGCCGTGGCCGCCGTCGTCGAACGTTTCGGCGCGCTCGACATCCTTTGCTCCAACACCGGCATCTTCCCGCAGAAGAAGCTGGCCGACATGACCGAGGCGGACTGGGACCAGACGCACGGCATCAACCTCAAGGGCACCTTCCTGATGGTGCAGGCCGCACTGGCTGCCATGCAGCCGCGCGGCTACGGCCGTATCGTCATCACATCCTCCATTACCGGGCCCGTCACCGGCTTCCCCGGCTGGAGCCACTACGGCGCCAGCAAGGCCGGGCAGCTGGGCTTCATGCGCAGCGTCGCGCTCGAATACGCGCGATTCGGCATCACCATCAACGCCGTCATGCCGGGCAACGTGCTCAGTGAAGGGCTGATCGCCCAGGGCGAGGAATATCTGAACCAGATGCGCGCCGCCGTGCACGGCATGCCCTGGGCACCCCTGCACGACATCGGCTACGCCGCCTGCTTCCTGGCCAGCCGCGAAGCGGCTTACGATCACGGGCAGACCATCATCATCGACGGTGGCCAGATCCTGCCTGAATCGGCGGAGGCGTTGCTGTAGTTAGGCGCAGGTTCGTCCGCGCCAGCTCCACCACCCTCGTCGCCACGGCCGTTCAGTACGGCCTCTCAGCATGTACAGGCTGAAGCCCTGGCGTGGCCGATCTGTACCTTCGGCGGCATGATCAGCCTCGTTGCGTTCGGTGCGAACATCCACCAGCACCGGACCGGGTGCCAGCGCCTGGGTCAGCGTTTCCTTCAGGTTGGTCGAGTCCTCGACGCGGAATGACGGTGAAGCTCTGCCACCTTGGCCATGGCCGCGAAAGTCGGGGTTGTGCAGGTCGGTGGCCGTGTCCAGGTAGCCGCCGGCCTTCATTTCCATGGCCACGAAGCCCAGCGAACTGTTGTTGAAGAGGGATGATCTTGATGGGCAGCTTCTGCTGAACGGCAGTCAGCATGTCGCCCATCATCATCGTGAAGCCGCCGTCCCCCGACAGCGAGATCACCTGTCGGTTGGGCTGTGCTGCCTGCGCACCCAGTGCCTGCAGCATGGCATTGGCCATCGAGCCATGATTGAACGAGCGCCAGCAGCCGGCGTCGGCCGTTCATTTTCGAGGCAACGAGCGGCCCATACCGTCGGCGTGCCCACATCCGCAGTGAATACGGCATCCTCGGCCGCCAGCTCGCTGACCAGCCGCATCAGGTGCTGCGGGTGTACCGGCTTGCCAGCTCCCGCCGGCTGTGCCAGCTCGTCCAGCCCTGAACGTGCCTTGTGGTAGTGCGCCAGCGCATGATCCAGGAATGTCGTGTCTGAACGCTCGGCCAGCGGGCAGCAGGGCGAAAGCGTTTTCGCGCACGTCGGCCGCGATGCCCAGGCTCAGCGTGGTGTGCCGACCCAGCGCTGTCGGGTCGCGATCCACCTGGATCATCGTGGCTTCCTTGGATGAAGGCACGATAGGGGAAGCCCGTGCCCAGCATCAGCACGGTGTCGGCGCTCATCAGCGTGTGGTAGCCCGACGAGAAGCCGATCAGCCCGGTCATGCCCACGCTCATACGGGTTGTCGTATTCGACGTATTCCTTGCCGCGCAGCGCGTGCACGATCGGTGCCTTCAGGGCCTTGGCCACGGACACCAGCTCGGTGTGTGCGCCGGCGCAACCTGCGCCCGCCAGGATGGCAGGCGCCTTGGCCTGGTTCAGCAGCCCGACCAGCCGGTCGATTTCGGTGGAGGTGGGCGCGACTCGCTGCGGCTGTTCCGACACCCAGTGCCGCGGTGACGCGGCCGGCGCTTCCGACAGCGCCACGTCGCCCGGCAGCACCAGGACGGCCACACCCTCGCTTGCCGATGGCCGTGTTCATGGCCCGGTAGAGAATCTCGGGCATCTGGGCCGGGTTGGAGACCAGCTCCACAAAATCGGCGCATTCGCGGAACAGCGCCTGCGGGTGGGTCTCCTGGAAGTAGCCCAGACCGATCTCGGTGGAGGGAATGTGCGCAGCGATGGCCAGGACCGGCACCCGGTTTCGCCAGCAGTCGTACAGACCGTTGATGAGGTGCATGTTGCCCGGGCCGTAGCTGCCGGCACACGGCCAGCTTGCCGGTCACGGCGGCTTCGGCGCCGGCGCGAAGGCTGCCGTTTCCTCGTGACGAACCGGCACCCACTCTGATGCGCTCTGAAGCGTCGCAGGCCGTCGTTGATGCCGTTCAGGCTGTCGTCCCGTCACGCCCCAGATGCGCTGTACACCCGCATCGGACAGTGTTTCCACCAGAAGGTCTGCAATAGTCTTGCTCATGAAATTCAATACTCACCTATATCGAATAATGCCCGGGTCATGCCGGGGCCTTGCGAGGCCGGGGTAGGGGCTTGCCTGCGTGGTTAGCGCCACCGGAATGCCCGGCCTGGAGGCGGTACGATACTCCCGCAGGTCCGTCCACGGCGCAGAACGCGGCTATTGTGCGCTGCACACAACGCTCCGGGGCTCCGCGCTGCGGCCCTCTGCCATGAAGCCGCGCGCATATCGTACATCCGGCCGATTCACTCGCCTGAATGACCTCCATCATCCAGCCGAGGTCAAAAGACTGATTGTATGTACAGTGGTCTGGTGTCATAATCGGGGCTGCTTCAATCTCCTCACAGGACATCCGTCATGGACGACAAGGCACGCGCAGAGAAGGCCAAGGCACTGGCTGCCGCTCTGGCACAAATCGAAAAGCAGTTCGGCAAGGGTTCGGTCATGCGCATGGCCGACGGCGAAGTTGCCCCGGACATCGAAGTGGTCTCCACCGGTTCGCTGGGGCTGGACATCGCGCTGGGCGTTGGCGGCCTGCCGCGTGGCCGCGTCGTCGAGATCTACGGGCCCCGGAGTCGTCCGGCAAGACCACCCTCACGCTGCAGGTCATTGCCGAAATGCAGAAGCTGGGTGGAACCTGCGCCTTCATCGATGCCGAGCACGCACTCGATGTGCAGTACGCCGCCAAGCTGGGCGTGCGCCTGCCTGAACTGCTCATCTCCCAGCCGGACACCGGCGAGCAGGCCCCTGGAAATCTGCGATGCCCTGGTCCGTTCCGGCTCGGTCGATCTGGTCGTGGTCGACTCGGTGGCTGCGCTCACGCCGCGCGCCGAGATCGAGGGCGACATGGGTGACGCACTTCCCGGCCTGCAGGCCCGTCTGATGAGCCAGGCGCTGCGCAAGCTCACCGGCTCCATCCAGCGCACCAACACGCTGGTCATCTTCATCAACCAGATCCGGATGAAGATCGGCGTCATGTTCGGCAACCCCGAGACCACCACCGGCGGCAACGCGCTCAAGTTCTACGCCTCCGTGCGTCTGGACATCCGCCGCACCGGCTCCATCAAGAAGGGCGACGAGATCATCGGCAACGAGACCCGCGTCAAGGTCGTCAAGAACAAGGTCTCGCCCCCGTTCAAGAGCGCCGAGTTCGACATCCTCTATGGCGAGGGCACCTCGCGTGAGGGCGAGATCCTCGACCTGGGCGTCACCCATGGTTTCGTGGAAAAGAGCGGCGCCTGGTACAGCTACAACGGCGAGCGCATCGGTCAGGGCAAGGACAACGCCCGCGAATACCTGCGCGAGAAGCCCGAGCTGGCGCTGGAGATCGAGAACCGCATCCGTGAGGCCGTTGGCGTCTCCACCCGCGGCGAGGCACCGCAACCTGTCGTCGATGCCGAGGTGCCGAGCCCGCCGCCGAAGGGCGTCGTCCGCGCGTCGCCAAGGACAAGGACGCCGAGTGAGGCCGTGAAGCAGGCGGGGCAGCATGAGCTTTCGTGATCTTCAGGCGCTGGTGCGGGCTGACGAATCCGAGTCGGCCCAGCGCAGCGCACTCAAGCGGCGGGCCATTGCCCTGCTGGCCCGGCGTGAGCACAGCCGGGCCGAGCTCACGCGCAAGCTGCTCACACCGCCCGCCTGTTCGCCGTCGCCGGCGTGCCGTGCGCGGGGGCAGAGGGCCCAGGTGACTACGAAGGCTCGCCGGTGCCTGACGAGTCGTTCGACCGCCCATTCGGTGCCCGGGGCGGTGCCACCTCGTTCGACGGGGCAGAGGCGGCAATCCGGCGCCGCGTGCTCCGTCACCTGAACTGGTCGAATCGGTTCTGGACGAACTGGAGGGCATGGCTGCTGTCCGATCGGCGCATGCTGAATCCCTGGTGCGAAACGAGGCAGAGCGCTTTGGTCGCGCCCGCCTGTCGCAGGACCTGCAGCGCACGGGGCTGGATGAAAACCTCATTTCCAACGTGCTGCAGCCGCTGGCCGAGGACGAGAAGAGCCGTGCCCAGGCCGTCTGGCAGCGCCGTTTCGGAAAGCCTCCCACCAGCCTGAAGGAAAAGGCCCGGCAATATCGCTTCCTGGTGGGGCGGGGTTTGCACCGGGCATCGTGTCCGCCGTCGTGCCCCTGCATCGTCTGATGCGCCCGGACGAGGATGATGATTCGTCGGCATTCGATGCCGGCTTCTGAGGCGTACCGAATTCATATTCGGGTATTCCCTTATATCCGGGAATTCCCTTATTCATGGTGCGACGGGCCACGTGGCGCGTTTTCTCCGGGTTAATCGTCATGACCGCTGTGATAGCATCAACGCAGCATATGTGACCCAACCGAGATCACCATGAAAAATCCACGAGTATCAAGGCAAAGAAATCCTGAAGCGCTATGGTGTAACGGTGCCCCGGGGTATTCCATGCTTCAATGTCGAAGAAGCGGTCAAGGCGGCTGAGCAGCTGGGCGGTCCCGTCTGGGTCGTCAAGGCCCAGATCCACGCCGGTGGCCGCGGCAAGGGCGGCGGCGTCAAGCTGGCCCGTTCGCTGGATGAAGTCCGTCAGCACGCCACTTCCATCCTCGGCATGCAGCTGGTCACCCACCAGACCGGCCCGGAAGGACAGAAGGTCCGCCGGCTGCTCGATCGAGATGGCGCCGACATCAAGAAAGAACTCTACGTCGGTATCGTCATCGACCGCCAATCCCAGAAGATCTGCGTCATGGCCTCCAGTGAAGGCGGCATGGACATCGAAGTGGCCGCCAAAACGCCCGGAGAAAAATCCACAAGGTCTTCTGCGACGTGCCGAGCGGCCTCACCGACGCCGAAGCCGATGATCTGGCCACCCGAAATCGGCATTCCCGGCCGCCAGCCTGCCCAAGGCGCGTCAGGTGCTGCAGGGGTCTGTACAAAGGCCTTCTTCGAGACCGATGCCCTCGCTGGCCGAGATCAACCCGCTGATCCTCACCGGCTCGGGCGATGTCATCGCGCTCGACGCCAAGCTCAACTTTCGATTCCAACGCCCTGTTCCGCCATCGCCGACATCGTCGAGATGCGCGACCTGGACGAGGAAGACCCGTCCGAGGTGGAAGCCTCGAAAGTTCGACCTCGCCTACATCCAGCTCGACGGCAACATCGGCTGCCTGGTCAACGGTGCCGGTCTGGCCATGGCCACCATGGACACCATCAAGCTGTTCGGCGGCTCGACCGGCCAACTTCCTCGACGTGGGCGGTGGCGCCACGGCCGAGAAGGTCACCGAAGCCTTCAAGCTGATGCTGAAGAACAAGGGTGTCAAGGCCATCCTGGTCAACATCTTCGGCGGCATCATGCGCTGCGACACCATCGCTGCCGGCGTCATTGCCGCCAGCAAGGCCGTCAACCTGGGCGTGCCGCTGGTCGTCCGCATGAAGGGCACCAACGAAGAGCTGGGCAAACAGATGCTGGCCGAGTCCGGCCTGCCCATCATCTCGGCCGACACGATGGCCGACGCAGCGCGCCAGGTGGTCGCCGCCGCCGCCGGTAAATAAACAACAGCCCAGAACTTCGAGGACAATCGCAATGTCGATTCTGATCAACAAGGACACCAAGGTCATCACCCAGGGCATCACGGGCAAGACCGGTCAGTTCCACACGCGCATGTGCCGGGACTACGCCAACGGCAAGAACTGCTTCGTGGCCGGTGTCAATCCCAAAGCGTGCCGGCGAAGACTCGAGGGCATTCCCATCTACGCCTCGGTGAAGGAGGCCAAGGCCGAAACCGGTGCCACCGTCTCCGTCATCTACGTGCCGCCCGCCGGCGCTGCCGATGCCATCTGGGAGGCCGTCGATGCCGATCTGGACCTGGTGATCTGCATCACCGAAGGCATCCCCGTTCGCGACATGCTGGTCGTGCGTGACAAGATGCGCCGCTCGGGCAAGAAAACCCTGCTGCTGGGGCCGAACTGCCCGGGTCTGATCACCCCCGACGAAATCAAGATCGGCATCATGCCCGGTCACATCCACCGCAAGGGCCGCATCGGTGTCGTGTCGCGTTCCGGCACGCTGACCTATGAGGCCGTGGCACAGGTGTCCGACCTCGGGCCTGGGCCAGTCCAGCGCCGTCGGCATCGGGGGCGACCCCGATCAACGGCCTGAAGCACATCGACGTGCTGCAGATGTTCAACGACGATCCCGACACCGACGCCGTCATCATGATCGGCGAGATCGGCGGACCGGACGAAGTGAACGCTGCGCGCTGGGCCAAGGACAACATGAAGAAACCGGTGGTTGGCTTCATCGCCGGCGTCACCGCGCCTCGGGCAAGCGCATGGGCCACGCCGGTGCGCTGATCTCCGGCGGTGCCGACACGGCCGACGCCAAGCTGGAAGTGATGGAAGCCTGCGGCATCCGCACGACCGCGACCCGTCCGAAATGGGGCGCCTGCTGAAGAAGGTGCTCTGAGGCCTGCCGTCGACCATGGTGCCGGCCGTTGGCGCCGGCACTCTTTCCGCGCCCGGTCGCCACAGTCGCCGCCGGGAGCGTCGACGGTCTTTCTGCCCAGGCTCCCGGGGTCAGGGGATGCAGATGGGCACCGATCACCAGGACGGGGAAATGCAGCAGCGAGGCAATAGGTACGGGACAGCTGCGCTGTCGGCGCCCGGCCAGCCGCTGCGCACCTGTTGGCTGACGCAGACACGCACGGTCATCGGCCGTGCCACCAGCACTCCTGGTGCTCGATGACCTGACCGTCTCGGGCGAGAGACGCCGTGCTGCTGGCTGGCCAGCGGGACGTGGTGATCCAGGATCTGGGCAGCCGCAGCGGCACCCTGGTCAACGGCGCCCCTGTGGCGCGCGCATTGCTGAACGACGGCGACCGCATCGACATCGGCATCTATCGCCTCGTCTATCGCCGTGCCGGAGTCGTCAGCCCTAACGGATGCCCGCAGCGAACAGGGACACGCCGTCCGGCAACGCCCAGCACCTTGATGCGTCGAGGCCCCGACGCGCTCGTCTCGGGAAGTCTCATCCTCCGACACCTTCCCGCCGCTTTCCCTGGGCGATACCGCCTTCCTGCTGGACAGGCTCGCGCCGGATTTTCCCGCTTTTCCAGGCACCTGGGGCGCCCAATCCTCGGCTTCCCTGCCGCCGGTCGATCCGTCGTCCTCGTCCGGGGCACCGCAACCATCCCTGGCATCTTTTCCTCCCCGGTGCCGCCCGCCCCGGAAGAGGGTGGCCAGGCCGGCTTCATCGAAGGCTTCAACCGCGCCCCGCGCCTGCCGCCCACGCCGATGCAGGGGCGGGCTGCGTGGCCACCCGCCATGTTGCCCCATGCGCCGCCGCCCATGCCCAGGACCCGGCCGGCACTGGATCGACCCGCCGATTTTCAAGGGGTCTCGCTGCGCTTTCTGGGCGGGCATGACGCCGGACGGCTTCTGATCATCGACCGCCCCATCGTCAGCATCAGGAACGGCTGCGGGCAGGTGGCGGTCGTCACCAACCGCAACGGCAACTTCTTCCTGACACATGTCGAGGGTAGTGCCATCCGATGGTCAATGGTGAATCGATCGGTCTGAGGGGCGCCCATCCGTTTGCGCAACCGATGACCTCATCGAGCTGAGCGGCACCATCATCCAGTTCAGCCAGTCCCCGGCAGGCAGCCAGCCTCCGTCGGGGCCACCGCGATGAACCGCCTGCTGCAGTCGGTGCGTAGCGCTGTTGCGCTCGTTCCGGCTGTGGGCCACCGTGGGGGGGCTGGCCATCACGGCGCTGGCCATCCTGGTGCTGCTGGGCCATGTGCCCATGCCGGCCGTGCAGACCTTCGACCGTCTGAACCAGGATCACCGGCTGCGCTGGCAGCCAGCCGGAATTCGAGCCCCGGGTGCTCATCGTCGACATCGACGAGAAGAGCCTGCAGGAGCAGGGGCGCTGGACCTGGCCGCGCCGGACGCTGGCCCGGCTGGTCGAGCGCATTGTCGATGAAGGGCAGGCCCGCGTGCTGGGTTTCGACATCGTGTTCGCTGAGCCCGAGCCGGCTGGGGATCTCTCGCTGGCTGAGGCCATCCGCAGCCGGCCGGTGGTGCTGGGCTATTACTTCTCCCGTCGGGCCGGTGCCCGCCGCATCGGCCGTCTGCCGTCCTCGGTCTTCGAGGGCATGCCTTTTCGACGGATGGCTGCTGCCGCAGTGGGATGGTTTCGGGGCCAACCAGGAGCGCCTCAGCGACGCCGCGCGCAGCAGCGGTTTCTACAACGCCCAGCTCGACGATGACGGCGTGGTGCGTTCCGTCCCGGTGCTCACGCTCTTCAATGGTCAGGGTCTACGAATCGCTGGCGCTGGCCATGCTGCGCGCGTCTGGAGACAACCCACCCATCGCCCTGGACGGGCAGCTGCTGTCGCTGGATGCCCAGACCCGGCTGCCTGCTGGCACGCGACCTGACGGCGCGCGTCCCCTTTGCTGGCCAGGCCGGCCCTGCAGGCCGGGCGCTTCGAGTACATCTCCGCCACCGATGTCATCGAGGGCAGGGGTGGACCCAGCGCGCTTTCGGGACCGTATCGTGCTGGTGGGGGCCTCGGCCCCGGCATCGGTGACCGGCACACCACGCCGGTCAGCATCGACACACCGGGCGTGGAAGTGCAGGCCACGCTCATTGCTGGCGCCCTGGCCGGGCACATGCCCTACGTGCCCTGGCATGCCGAGCTGACAGTCTCCCTCATCACCCTGCTGGTGGCCGGGGCCGCCGCACTGGTCATGCCCGGCTGGGGCTGCCCGGCATCGTGCTGATGGCCGCCGCGCTGCTGCTGGTGCTGCAGTCTGCCAACGCCCTCATGTTCGGCGTGCTGGACTGGATCACCCCGGTGGCTGCGCCCATGATGGCGGTCGTGCTGATTGCCATCCTCAACCTGGCCACCGGCCATTTCATCGAGAGCAAGGCCCGTCAGGCCGTGGTGGCCCTCTTTGGCCAGTACGTCTCGCCCAAGCTGGTGCAGCGCATGGCCCGTGAGCCCTCGGCCTATCCCATCGAGAGCCAGAACAAGCGGCTCACCATCCTGTTTGCCGACATTCGGGGCTTCACGCGCATTGCCGAATCGATGGACCCTGGGTCCTGCGTGAATACCTGAACACCTTCCTGACTCGGATGACCGAAGTCATCCACCAGCATCAGGTCACCGTCGACAAGTACATGGGCGATGCCATCATGGCCTTCTGGGGCGCACCGGTCGATGACCTGGAGCAGGAAGACCATGCCGTCGTCGCCGCCATTGCCATGCAGGATGCTGCCGAGGAACTGAGCCGCGACTTCGCACGGCGCGGCCTGCCCCCGCTGGTCATCGGCATCGGCATCAACTCCGGCACCGCCCGCGTCGGGGACACGGGCTCCCAGCTGCGGCGTGCCTGACACCGCCATTGGCGATGCCGTGAACCTGGCCGCCCGAGCTGGAAGCGCTCACCAAAGCGCCACGGCCTGCCGGTGCTGCTGGGCGAGATGACGGCCCGCCAGGTGATCCGTGTCGAGCTGGTGGCGTTGGGTGAAGCAGACGTTCCGGGCAGGACCGAAAGAGTGCGTGTATTTTGTCCGAGACGCTATGTCAACAGGGTGTCGCCGGAGGGCACGGCAGTGCTCTAATGCGATCCATGCGCTTCCGATATCCTCGGCTGCGGCGGTGGACTCGGTGGCACGTCGGGAACGGCAGGCGAGGCCGGGCGTCCGGCTCGCATCATCCTTCCTCGTCGACCACGACATCCTGGTCGATGCCGGCACCGGCGTTGAGGACCCTGTCCGTCGAGGACATGCGCCGCATCGACCACGTTTTTCTCACCCACTCCACCTTGACCACATCTGTGCGCTGCCGCTGATGCTCGATACCGTGGGCAGCAGCCGGAACGTCCGTCGTCGTCCACGCCCTGCCGAGACCATCCAGGCGCTGAAAGAGCACATCTTCAACTGGGTCATCTGGCCCGACTCACCGAGATCCTGCACTTCGAGCGGCCGTGGATGGTCTACAGCCCGCTGCGGGTGGGCAGCCCCGTGCAGATCGGCAACCGCACCATCCGCCCCATCACGGCCAACCACACCGTGCCGGCCGTGGGCTTTCACATCGGGGGCACGGCCGGCAGCCTCGTCTATTCGGGCGACACGCTGCCCACCGAGGAATTCTGGCGCACCGTCAATGGCATTCCGGATCTGCGCCATCTCATCCTGGAAACAGCCTTTGCCAACCGCGAGCGGGACCTGGCCGTCACCGCCAAGCATCTGTACCCCATCCAGCTTTCGAAGAGCTGGCCCGCCGTGATGTCGATCCCCAGATACACATCACGCATCTCAAACCCTCCGACCGCGAGCTGATCGCCCGCGAGATCGAGACCTGGGCCGGGCGCTTCCAACCGCGCATCCCGCAGACCGGCGACGTGCTGGTCATCGACTGACTGTCGTCTCTGTTGCATCACCGCACCAGCCTCCGGACGACAGCCGCTGCCAGTGGCCGTCCATCCGCCCGGCGCTGCCCGTCTGCACCCCGGGGATTAGCCTTGCCCGCCGTGTTCAAGATGCAACCTGAAGGACTGGCTGACCATGGCACATGCAAGCTCCGCAGCAACTTCCGCAACTCCTCCGCAGAAACTGCCGTGGCGGGACAGCTGGCGTGGTGATGCCCTGCGGGCACGATTCCGTGCAGCAGGCTGCCACCTGGGCATCTCGCTGGCCATTGCCAGTCTGGTTCTGCTTGTCGTCTACCGGTACTGGTATGCCGGCCCCCTGGCGGCCGTGGCTGGCGTGGGCACCATCCTGGTGCTGCTGCTGGCGGTGGACGTGAGCCTGGGGCCCATCGCGACCTTCTGCATGGTCTTTTGACCGCCGCAAGAAGAGCCTGCCGATGGACCTGGCGCTGATCGGCCCGTGGTGCAGCTGCTGGCTCTCGGCTACGGCCTGCACACGGTCGAGGCAGGGCGTCCGCATTATCTGGTCTTCGTGAAGGACCGCTTCGAGGCTGTCTCGCGTGCCGACCTGCAGGCCGAGGACCTTCAGGCCGCTGCCAGCAACCCGCTGGCACAACGGGACTGGTTCGGTCCCCGATGGTCGGCAGCAAACCCGCCTGCCGACCAGAAGGTGCGCCAGGACGTGCTGATGGAATCGGCCTTTGGCGGTCGTGATCTGCAGCACTTCCCGCAGTGGTACGAGCCCCTGGAAAACCAGAAGGAAACCGTGAAGGCGCGGGCGCTGGACCCTGAAGGCGCTTCGGGAACTCAACCCGGATGATCAGGCCGTGCTGGATGCCGCGCTGAGAAGGCCGGCCTTTCCGACGCCGAGGCCGGTTACCCTGCCGCTGAAGGGCGAGGAAAGCGACGCCACCGTACTGGTGGATCGCAACGACGGCCGCGTGCTGGATGTGCTGCCGCTGAAACCCTGGTGATCAGGGGCGGGCGGCAGCGGCCACCAGCCGCTGCGCGGCCGCCCGCACATCCCCTTGCCGGAACAGTGCGCCGATGACGGCGGCAGCATCGGCCCCCGGCTGCCAGCACCGAACCGATGTTGTCGGCATCGATGCCGCCAATGCCCACCAGCGGGCGCGCCAGAGACAGCGCCTGCACCTCCCGAAAGACCGACAGCGGGGCAGGGGCGTGCCAGTGGTTTCGTGCCCGACGCAAAGAGCGCCCCGAACGCCAGATAGTCGGCCACCGGTGCCAGTGCCTGAGCCCGCTCCACGCTGGCAGCACGACACCCGATCAGCGACCGGGCCCCAGCGCCTGACGGGCCTCCTCGATATCGCCGTCATCCTCACCCAGATGAACGGCCTTGATGCCCAGCTCGGCGGCCAGCCGCCAGTCATCGTTCACGATCAGCAGCGTCTGATGCCGCTCGCACACGGGTTTAAGGGGCTTCAGCTGCTGCCGCTTCAGCGCGATGTCGGCATGCTTGTTGCGGTACTGCAGGATGCGGATGCCGCCTGAGAGCGCGACCTCCACGTCGACCAGCAGACGTGCCGTGTCCCTTCGTCGGCGGTAATGGCATAGACCCCGTGGATGAGGGGGCGGCGGGTCTGTCTTTCCGGGTGGTTGGGGGAAGGGGCGGGAAGCATGGCGGTCTCCATGAATGATGGCGGGCAAGGATGACGGCAGGCAGGGGAGAACGGGGCATGAAATGGCTTTAGCAGCCCTCCGGCCGCCACACCACCCAGCGCGAGAAAGCAGGCCGGATCGCGGTCCAGGCCGGTCCGTTCCAGCATGCCTGATCATGCCGGAGCCGGCCGTGCCGGATCCCTTCTTCTGTCCCGCCGACGGAGTGAAGTTCAGGCCACGGCACGCCACAACCTGTCAACCATTGGTCCGGAACTGTTGCGGGCTCGTCGGAGATGGGGGGCGAGGCGTGACATCTTTCCCTTTAATACGCGGAAGTGACCGATGCGGGAATGCCTGGGAGTCGGCTTGCCGGCTTTCCGAAAGGCGTGCAGCGGCGCTCACATCGGTATCAACTGGACTTGAGGGCAGGAAATGAGCGGCACCCAAAGCATCGCCGGACTGACGGTCATGGTGATCGACGATAGCAACACCATTCGCCGGAGTGCGGAGATCTTTCTGAAACAGGCTGGCTGCGTGGTCGTGCTGGCCGAGAACGGTTTCGATGCGCTGGCCAAACTGTCCGACCACGGGCCGGACATCGTCTTCTGCGACGTGCTGATGCCGCGACTGGACGGGTATCAGACCTGTGCGCTGATCAAGAAGAGTCCGCGTTTCAAGAATACCCCAGTCATCATGCTCTCCAGCAAGGATGGTCTCTTTGACCGTGCGCGCGGTCGTCTGGTGGGGTCTGAAGAGTATCTGACCAAGCCCTTCACGAAGGACAGTCTGCTCAAGTGCGTGCAGTCGCACAGCCGTCGCGCCGATCAGGAGCTGGCTGCAGCGGGCATGCCGAACTGATTGGCGGAGAAACAGCATGAATGCACAGACTGCGCGCAAGATCCTGATCGTTGACGATTCGCCCACCGAGCGCTTTTTCATGGCCTCGCTGCTGGTGAAGGAAGGCTATGAAGTGATCACGGCCGAAAACGGTGATGAAGCGCTGGAGAAGGTGCAGGCCGAACGACCCTCCATCGTCATCATGGACGTGGTGATGCCCGGCAAGAGCGGCTTCCAGGCCACGCGTGCCATCGCCCGGGATCCGGCGATGAAAGACGTGCATGTGATCCTGTGCACCAGCAAGAACGCCGAGAGCGACCGCATCTGGGGTCTGCGCCAAGGGGCGCGTGACTACCTGGTCAAGCCGGTCGAGCCGGAGCTGCTGCTGTCCAAGATCGCTGACCTGGCCGTGGAGCAGTGACATGAGTTCCATCGAGACCCTGGGTCAGGAAGCCGGTCAGGTCGCCAAGGCTGCCGCCACCGCCACCCATGCGGGTGCAGCGAAGGATGCGGCAGAGAAGGGGGGCAACGGCGCTGCAGCATCGCATCTGGCGCTGATGATCGGAGAGGATCGCTACCTGGTCGAGCTGGCTGAAGCCGGCGAGATCGTGCCGATGCCGTCCACCTCGATCATGCAGGTTCCGCTGACGCAGGACTGGTTCCTGGGCGTGGTGAACGTGCGCGGTGCGCTCTTCACGGTGGTGGATCTGGCCCGCTTCATGGGTGGCAACTTCACACCCGTATCCAAGGAATCGCGCCTGCTCACGCTGTCGCCTGCATTGACCTTCAACGCCACGCTGGTGGTGAGCCGGATGCTGGGCCTGCGCAACGTGGCAACCATGACGCCGGTTCCAGAGAAACAGACTTTCGACAAGCCCTGGCTGTCCGAGCAGTTCCGTGACGCAGAAGGGCAGACGTGGCGTCGGCTCAGCCTGTCCAAGCTGGTGTCGTCGTCGTCGTTCCTGATGGTGGGTCGCTGACCCGAGCGCAGAAAGAGGAATAGGGCAAATGTCGGCATTGTCTTCGTTGCAGGGATCGACGGGCGGGGTGCAACCGCCGTCCCCGTGTGCGCCCTGCACCTGCGGCCGCCGGAAAGGCATCCGGCCAGGCGGCTGCCGCTGCATCCCCGGCACGTGCGCGTGTGCGCACCACCCCGCTGCTGGGCAGGCTCAGCCTGAAGTGGCAATCGATCATCCTGCTGGGGGCGCTGGCCATCACCGTCGGTACGGCCATTGCGATCAGCGCCTACGAACGCCAGTCCGACCGTGTCAATGCCCCTGCAGAACGAAGTGGTGGGCGATGCGTTGATGCACTCGCAGCGCCTGGCCAAGGCGGCCAACATGGCGGTGCAGGGTAACGAGGAAGCCTATGATCAGCTCAAGAGCAGCCAGGCCTTCCTGTCGGATGCCGTCAAGGCGCTGAAAGAGGGCGGCGAGGTGGATCGCCTGCGGGTCTCGCCCCTGTCGGAAAGCTACCGGACGGAAGAGCAGCGCTTCAGCAAGGCCTGGGATGAGATCTCTCCTTCGGTCAAGGCCCTGATTGAGCAGCAGGATGTGCTGGTGCGCTTTGACAGCCTGGTCAACGAAGTGGCTGCGCTGGAGCGTGAACTGTCCGCCTCGCAGCGTGCTGCAAGGGCCAATATTCGTGATGGCGCCGGAAACGCGCCGGACCTGCTGCTGTTCTCCCGCCTGAGTGCGAAGATGCGCACCATTGTGGGCGAGATCATCCGCATGCACGGCAGCAGCCAGTTTGACAGTCGTGATGCCGTGTCGCTGGCCGACGCCATCGAAAGCTTTGCCGTGACACGCGAGACGGCACTCGATGGCGACGCCAGTCACAATATCCCCCCGCTGAAGAACACCGAGGCGCGTGAAGCCCTGCGCAAGAACAATGCCCTGGCAGCAAAGTTTGTCCGGCTTGCGCTGGATGCGCAGAAGGCACTGCCTGCCCTGGCGCAGGCACGTCATGCCGGTCTGGATGTTTTCAAGAAGAGTGATGTGCTGATGGGCGCGGCCAACGCGCTGCGGGCACGTCTCATCGAGCAGCGCAGTTCGCAGAACTCGATGCAGTGGGCCATTCTGGGCTTTGCGTCGGCAGCGGTGCTTTCGCTGCTGCTGCTGTGCAAGGCCTACTATGACGACTCCAAGATCCAGGCAGACCGCTCCATTGACAAGCGGTTGGAGGCCGAACGACTGGAGCAGGAAGCCAGCCGCATCAACGACCAGAACCAGGCCGCCATTCTGCGCCTGATGAACGAACTGCAGAACGTGGCCGACGGTGACCTGACCGTGCAGGGCCACGGTGTCTGACGACATCACGGGTGCCATTGCCGACTCGATCAACCATACGGTCGAGGAGCTGCGCAGCCTGGTGGGCCGAATCAACCGTACCGCCGCGGCCGTGGCCGAGGCGTCTGCCAGTGCGCAGGTCACGGCTTCGCACCCTGCAGGCCGTCAGTGAACAGCAATCGCGCGAGATCTCGCGAGACCGGTGAGGCTGTCCTGAACATGGCGGCGCAGATCAAGCAGGTGTCTGCGTCTGCTTCCGAGTCGGCCGAAGTGGCACGCCAGTCGCTGTCGGCGGCCAGCCGCGGTCGTGACGCCGTGCAGAACGCCATCGCCGGCATGGGCGGCATCCGCAGAGCAGATTCAGGGACACCGCCAAGCGCATCAAGCGTCTGGGTGAGTCCAGTCAGGAGATCGGCGAGATCGTCGAGCTTATCTCCAACATTACCGAACAGACCAACGTGCTGGCGCTGAACGCTGCCATTCAGGCGGCATCAGCAGGTGAGGCAGGTCGCGGCTTTACCGTGGTTGCGGAAGAGGTGCAGCGTCTGGCTGAACGCTCGGCCGAGGCCACGCGCCAGATCTCGGCCCTGGTCAAGCGCTATTCAGACCGACACGCACGATGCGGTGGCGGCCATGGAGACGCAGCACGCAGGGTGTGGTGCGGGGAGCCAAGCTGTCCGATGAGGCCGCATGGCACTGATCGGCATCGGCCAGGTGTCGCAGGAACTGGCGGACCTGATCATGCGGATTTCCCGCACGACCGAGAACCAGGCAGCTTCGGCCTCGTCGGTGGCGCAGAGCATCCAGCGCATTCCCGCTGGTCAACAGCCAGACCAACGAGGGCACGCAGCAGCGGCAGGGTCCATTCTGCAGCTGTCCGAGCTGGCACGGGAACTCAGAATTCAGTGGCCCGCTTCCGGGTGGGGTGAAGTTTCAGGGTGTGAGCGCATCTCCGGATGGTCCGGCTGCGCGATCCAATCAGTCGAAGAGGGTGACGGGTGGAACACGGCAACAATATCGATATGATGACTCTGTCCTGGTTCGTGCGAGATCTGGGAGTCGCTGCAGCACGTCGCGCATGCGCTGGACGAGCTGCGGGCCAACCCGCATGGCCAGGACGCCATCAAGCGCGCACGCCCGCACCCTGCATCAGACTCATGGTGCGCTGCAGGTTGCCGGCATTTTCCCGGTGTGGCACTGCTGACCGAAGAAGCCGAGCATGTGATTTCGGCCTTTGAGGACGGAGTGCTGGAAGCCGACGAATCGAGCATCGATGTCCTCAAGATGGTGATGCGCGCCATCACGGAGTACCTGGAGGACATGCGAGGCCAGCGGCACGTCAATTCCGGTGCTGGTCCTGTATCCGTACTCACCGTGATCTCGTGGGCTTGCGAAAGGCCGTCCAGCCCGGATCGGCCGCGCTCTTCGACGTGGATCTGGATCGTGCGCTGCCGGCCTCGGTGCGCGCGCTGATCTCCGACGCGCCGGACCGTGAAGAGCGGGCGAAGTCGGCCGCACGCGGCGGAGCGTGCGCTGCCGGCGCTGATTCGCGGCGAGGAACGTCGTGGCGGCCATCGACGGCCTGCACGAGTCCATGGGCCGCATGCTGCGCAATCAGCCGCATGTGGGGCACGGGCTCTTCTACTGGCTGTCGTATGCCTTGCTCGACGGCCTCAAGCACGGCGCGCTGAAGGTCGATCTGGCCACCCGTCGTGCGGTCGGTCGCATCAACATCCAGAACCGCCACCTGTTCACCGGCCAGTCCGACGTGCCGCCGCAGTTCATCAAAGGAACTGCTGATCATCCTGGCGCAGGCAGGCAGCGGCTCGGCCGTCGTGGAAGAGGTCAAGCGTCGCTCCATCTGGCCAGCCTGGTGCCGGCCGACTACGAGCGTCGCCGCTATGGCCTGGCTGATCCGGAGACCATCCGTATCGCCCGCGAGGCGCTGGTGCTGGTGCACGCACCTGGGAGAAACTGGCGGGCACGCAGGCGAGCCCGCGCTCGTCGAGGCTGGACATCTGAACCAGGCGCTGGCCAAGACCCATTACGCCGGTCTGGGCATGCTGGGCAAGACGCTGGCCACCGATGCCGGCGGCGCTGGCCCGGACAGCGGGGCCGAGCGCGCGGATGCTCGCCATCGAGGGTGGCCACCGCCGCTGCTGTTTGCATGGAAGAGGCGCTGGCGGGCGCACCGCGCCCAACCCGACCTGCATGACGACCGGGCGCAAGGAGCTGGCTGCCCGCATCAGCAGTCTGCTGGCCAACCTGATGCCTTCGACCCACGCCGCTGCCGTGGCTGGTGGCGCTGTCGAACCAGGCCTCCGAGCGCATGACGCAGGCGGCCTTCGTCAATGAACTGAAGCACAACCTGCCATCCACCTGCGAGCAGGCCCCGGATGACTACTTCCGGGATGAAACGGCGGTGAATCGTCTCGGAGACGGTGGAGCCGCTTCGCCGAGACGAGCGCCGTGCTGACCGTCCTGGGTACGGGGGATGCAGCCCAGGCCCGCCGTGCCATCAGCAAGCAGGTTGACGACATCATCCGTGCCCGCGTCACGCTCAACGATGCTGGTCGCGCCCGCCTGGCCGATGGACTGAGTTCGGTGGGATTCTTTGTCGAGACGATGCTGCAGTCGGCATCGCGTGCCCGCCGTTTTCCGCTTCGATGCGCAGCGCGGCAGTGCTGTTCGAGGACACCTCCATTCCCGAAACGCCGGAAGAGGTTGTCTCGGAAGCCGATTCAATCGCACTGCTTCGCTCGTTTGCCGACGAGGCATCGGCAGGGGTGGAACAGGCAGCGGATGCTTCGCATGAAGCTGCTCCCGAGGCGGCTGTCGCAGCGGCTGGCCTGACTGCGGCTGCGTGGTCTGGCGGCAGGCACAGGGTGCCGCTGAAGCGCCCGCTTCGAAGCGACCATGACGGGGCGGGGACGCGCTGGCCTTCCAGCTGCCGTCGCAGCCCGTTGCTGAGGCTGCCACGCAGCCGGCTGCCGACGCAGGGCCTGGCAGTTCACGGCACCGGAAAGCGTGCAGGCCGACGTGGCGCCCGAGGTGGCTGAACCGGCCCTGCCGAGGGCGTGCTGGAGGACGGCACTGTCGAGCTGTCGGCCGATGAGGCCGAGCTGCGCAGATCTTCCTGCTGGAAGCTGCCGAGGTGCTGGACGCCATCGACGAGAACCTGGGCGTGGTGCGCAAGGCACCGGACGACCGCGAGGCGATGACCACCATCCGTCGCGGCTTCCACACGCTGAAGGGTTCCAGCCGCATGGTGGGGCTGGACGCCTTCGGCGAAGCTGCCTGGGCCTTCGAGCAGATGATGAACCACTGGCTGTCCGAGGACAAGGACGGCACCAGCCGCTCTTCGAGCTGATTTCAGGACGGCGCCAACTTCTTCCGCAGCTGGTGCGAGCGGCTGCAGGCCGCCGCCGCGTGCTGGACGCCAGCCTGCTGACGGCCCGTTGCATGCGCCTCCCCGACAAGCCAGCTGCCGTGCCGCGCCAAGCCTGCTGCGCCGGCGGCTGCTCAGCCAGTTGCTCAGCCCGTCTCACGCCGGTTGCGCAAGACCTGCCGCTGCGTCAGTGGCGCAGCCGGTTGCCAAAGCCTGTCGCTTCGCCGGCACCGGTGGCGTGCGGCCTGTCAAGAGGCCGAGACGCTGCCGATGCTGTCGCTGGATGGCGAGGCCGACACGCTGCCCATGCCCGAAGTGCATGCACCGGAGCTGCCCACGCTGGAGGTGCCGTCGCTGGACGACGCCCTGTCAGCCAGTGCGCTGCCTGCCTCGCGGGCGGACGGTTTCTCGCAGAGCCACAACGCGCCAGTGTCTCCCGGTCGATGCCCGAAGGCGATCTGCGCCAGTCGCTGGAAGGCTTCCTGGACGACGCCAGCCATCGCCAGCCGACATGCCCGTTGCCGATCTGGCTTCCTGCACAGCGATCCGGTCCGTCCGGCGGATTCCTGCGGGATGAGGACTTCGTAGAGTCAGCAGGACGACCTGCTGGGCAACGGCGCGTTTGAGGCCCAGGACGAGGACGAATCCTCCAAACGAGCAGCCGATCTGGATGCCTGGTCCAATGCCATGGCGGGCGAGTCTGCAGACTTCGATTCCCTGCTGGGCGAGCTGCCTAACGGTGACGAGCTGGCGCTGAACAATGTGGAGGCTGCCGACCTGGATCTGGCCGATGCCTTCGATGCTCGGCTGATCTCGGCGAGGATGACGACATTCCGCTGCTGGACATGGGGTCGGCCCTGCCGGCTGGGAAACCGGTCGAGAAGCCGGTCGAGCTGCGCCGGTTTCGGATGATCCGTTCGACTTCAGCGTTGCTTCACTGCGTGTTGAAACGAAGTCATTTGCGGCCGAAGTGCCTTCCGAACCTTCGCAGGAAGATGCGCTGGACTTTGGCACCTTCAAGTTCGATGACGAACCGGTGTCCGAATCCGTTCAGCCCGGACCATGAGTCGAAGCCGGTAGCCGAAGCCGGTGCCCGCCGCGCCCAGTGGCTTCCCAGGCGGCGCCGGTTGCACCGTGTGGTCCCTGAGGTTCCTGTCGCGCCGTCCGAACCTGCGCCGGTCGCCAGGTGGCACAGCCTGAGCCCCAGGGTCGATGGTTCGCATCGGCGAGCGCCTGGTGGATGCCGAACTCTTGAATCTTCAATGCCGAGGCCACGCAGGCCCGCATGCGGATGAACGAGGACTGGCAGGATGGCATGCCTCCGACGCGCTGCGCGCACCGAGCCTCTGATTCGTGCGCTGCACACTCTGGTGGGCACGTCGCGTCACGTGGGGCTGGTCGGGTGCGCGCGGCATTGCTGCCGCCATGGAAAAGCTGCTGGTCAAACGGCGCGAAGTGGCCAAGCCGCTGCCCGATGGGGCATGAAGGCCAGCATGCAGGCCGCGCTGGGCGTCGTCGACCGGATGCTGGGCGAATTTGCTGCGCGCATCGAGCCGGCGGCCGACCCCGAGACGACCGCCCGCATGGAAGCGCTGCTGGCCAACTGGGATGTCGAGATCAACGCCGACAGCCAGCCGCCGAAAACCGGCGGTCGAGTCGATCCGGCCGCGGATGCGCGGCGAGGACCTGCTGAAGAAGGCGGCCGAGGGGTGCTGGGGGCTGCCCGGCGCGAGACCGAGGAAAAAGAGCGATCCGCTGGCCGGTCTGGTCGACGAGGATCGATCGGACCTGCGCGTGTTCTTCGAGGGAAGCCGAGGGCTGATGCCTGCAGGTGGACAGCAACCTGCGCGAATGGCGCGAGCGTCCGGCCGATGGCTCGGTGCCTGGCGGCGCTGATGCGGCTCTTCCACCATCAGGGCAGCGCCGGATGGCCGGTGCCATGCGCTTCGGCCAGATGATCCACGAACTGGAAACGCAGGTCGAGGATGCGCTAGCCCAGCCGCCAGTGCAGCCGTCGGTCATCGAGGCGGTGCTGGCCGTATGACCAGGCGGTGTCTGCCTATGAGGTGATGCTGCATCGAGCTGGCCGAGCAGCGTGCTGCCGAGACCAGGCCCTGCAGCGAGACCTGCGCTGGCGCCAGGCTGCAGCAGGCTGCCAAGGCATGGGAGACGGCGCCGAGCTGCTGCGCCGCATGGCCCAGCCGGCGGCACCGTTGCCGCGGTGCGAGGCGCCCTGGCACGCCAGCAGGCTGCTCAGGCAGCTGCCCAGGCCGCTGCGGATGGCCATGCGCATGATGCGGCCAAGGCCGGCGGCAGCGCTTCTGGATCCGTCGATGGGTGGCGCGGCCAGCCCGGCCGCGTGCGGCCCAGCACGTGATCCGCGTGCGCGCCGATCTGCTGGACCGCATGGTGGCCGAGGCGGGCGAGGTGGCCATTGCCCGGGCACGTCTGGACAGCGAGATGGGCCTGATCCGGGGCGCCATCAACGAGCTGACCGAGAACGTCAACCGCCTGCGCCTGCAGCTGCGCGAGATCGAGATCAGGCTGACAACCAGATCGAGGCCAAGATCGCCCACTCCAACGAGACCGAGACGGAATTCGACCCGCTGGAGTTCGACCGCTACACCCGCTTCCAGGAAGTGACGCGGATGCTGGCCGAATCGGTCAACGACGTGTCCACCGTGCAGCAGAACGCGCTGCGCGCCCTGGATGCCGCCATGCAGGACCTGGCGCGGCAGGGACAGGTGAGCCTGCAGTCTGCAGCAGAGCCTGATGCGTGTGCGGATGGTGCAGTTCTCGACCATCAACGACCGCCTCTACCGTGCGTGGTGCGTCAGGCCGGCAAGGGACACCGACAAGCGCGTGACCCTGGAGATCAGAGGGGGCAGGGCCGAGATCGACCCGCAACGTGTCTGGACCGCATGGCCGGTCCATCGAGCACATCCTGCGCAACTCGGTGGCCCACGGCATCGAGGGAGCGCACCAAGCGAGCCGCCAGCGGCAAGCCGGACATCGGGGAACTGACCATCGAGGTCTCGTGGGATGGCAACGAAGTCATCATGCGTTTCCTGGACGATGGCCGGGGCCTGGACTATCGCGCATCGAGGCACGGGCACGCAGGCGTGGCCTCATTGCCCCCGATCATCAGCCGTCCGAGCGTGAACTGGCGCAGATGATCTTTGCACCGGGCTTTTCCACCGCCAAGCAGGTGACGGCGCTGGCCGGCCGGGGCGTGGGCATGGACGTGGTGCGTGCCGAAGGTGGCAGGTCTGGGCGGCCGCATCGACGTGGATTCCACGACGGGCAGGGTAGCTGCTTCACGGTGCACCTGCCGGTCTCGCTGGCTGTCCGCAGGTGGTGCTGCTGGAAATTGAAGGTGGCAAGTTTGCGGTTCAGGCAGCGCTGGTCGAGCAGATCGTGCAGATGAAGCCCGAGGCGCTGACCGAGGGCCTTACCGGGCCCAGCGCGTGGAGTTGCCGGCGAGCGTCGTTCCGTCACTTCCTCGGCAGCCTGCTGGAGATTCCTGGCCGGCGTGAAGCCGGTCGCCCAGCGATGTGTGGCTCCGGTGGTGGTGCTGCGTGCCGGCGCCACGCGGATCGCCGCACGTGGACACCGTGGTGCCCAATCAGGAGGTGGTGATCAAGCACTCTGGCCCGCAACTGGCCCGTCTGGCCGGTGTGGCGGCGCCACGGTGCTGAGCAACGGTGACATCGTGCGTGATCCTGAACCCGGTGCAGCTGGCCGCTGGCCCGCGTGGCCGGCCAGCTCGGGCGAAAGGTCAAGGCCGCCACCTTCCAGTGCCAGCGAACTGCAGACGGCTGCCACCGTGATGGTGGTGGACGACTCGGTGACGGTACGCGCAGACGCACGCGCCTGCTGATGCGCGAAGGGCTTCTACGTCGTGCTGGCCAAGGACGGCGTGGATGCCCTGCGGCAGATGCAGGAAGTGATTCCCGGACGTGATGCTGGTGGACATCGAGATGCCGCGCATGGACGGCTTCGACCTGACGAAGAACGTGCGCGAGCACGCCGACTTCGCCAACGTGCCGATCATCAGCGATCACCTCGCGGACGGCCGACAAGCACCGCAACCGCGCGCTGTCGCTGAAAAGTGTGGACGTGTTCCTGGGCAAGCCGTTCTCCGAGGACGACCTGCTGCGCCACGTGCGAAGCTTTGCCAGCTAGCGTGCACCCGGCGATGACGAACTGAGCATCGGTGAAGGGCTGGCGGCTTTGGCCGGCAGCGAAAGGGGCGTCACTCCGATGAGGCTGCCTTCTTGTTTTTATGGCTGTCTGGACGAAACCGGAACGGTTTCCCCATCAGGCCTTCATTGCTTTGCGGATGAGAGGTGATGACTTCCTTCAGGTCGTCGCGTCGCGATGGCAGCCTTGGCTGTTGGGGGCATGATCTTTGCCGAAGCTGCCCTTGCCGCCTTTGCGCACCTTGTCGAAGAGCTGCTGGCTGACGTCCCTGGCCCTCTGTGTTTTCGCGGCCACGTCCCGAAGGCGCACGAGCCATCTTCTTCGTCCACCGAGTGGCGGGTGGTGCAGAGGCCTTTGTTCATAGCCGTTTGCGGGTCGCCGGCCAGAGCGTGGCGACGGATCCGACAGCAGCATGGCAGCCAGGATGCCGGGGACGAGCTGCTTTGTTCGCGTCGATTTCTCCGGGTAGTGAACCGAGGGTGAATCCGCTGGTGAACCGTTCGAAGAATCAATTGTTTGGTGCAGTGAAAATCCTTGGCCGCCCTCAAGGCGACAGATTTGTCGGGTTTGTATTTTCGGGCATG
>BNJS01002328.1_pt1 | contig 57351 bp, 89 predicted proteins | sample 8540461 | NCBI WGS metagenome assembly BNJS01 (sample SAMD00202454, study PRJDB9452) | human saliva metagenome | isolation source: human saliva | place: Japan
AAACAGAAAAGAAGGCACAAGTAGTAAAAATATTATTCATTAGTTGACGATCATTAATAGAAATATTTGACCAAGGTCTAATTCATATCAACGAGAGAAGTAAAATCAGAATAACATGAAGATATTTACATATATTTAAATACTATTTCAATGAAAACTTCAAAACACACTGATATTCAAAATAAAAACAAATAATATTAGGAGGATTAATAATGAAAAGAAATTATACTGAAGTTTAGATTGTGCAAATTGCACGTAAAAATGGAAAAGCAATAATGACTGATGGAGTGAAAGAAGCACTGTTAACATGACCACAAAACTCTTTATTGAGGGAGAAAGAAAAAGCAACAATACATAACCGAAAAAAGCAAAAAATCGAACCATAATGAAAAAACAAAAGGCAACTAGTATGACAAAACGACATGCCGAATACCGTATGGTGCAGCCGTGTTAGCTACAGCATTACATAGTTTAAATAACGAATGGTTACAGATTGCTCCACTTATAATAAGTTACATTATGTGGAGATGTTGCAAAAGAGCTGTAAAAAATATTTTTAAAGGTCAAGTTTTCGATGAAATTCACAACGATATTGCAACAATTGCATTTTTATCAGTGATATCCTGAAGGTATTGCAGTTATGCTGTTTATCGTTGGAGAACCGTTTCAAAACTACAGTTGGCAACAATAAAGCCAATGCAAGCCTTGCTGAATCGACCAGACTATGCAAATACAAAAAAGGCACAACTGGTTGCGCTGACTCCAGATTAAGACAAAGAGATATTATTGTAATTAAAGCAGGAAAAAATTCCTCTTGATGGCAAGGCAATGAGAAGTTCAAGATTGATACACAGCACCAACAGAAGCGAACTCTCTTTAAAATGAAATTGGCGAAATACTGCATTCATCAACATAAGGTTATACAGAGGTTACCAAGAAATTGGAGACAAACTATATAAAATTCCATTTAGTTGAAAACGCAAGTAGTAAAAATCCAATTCAGAACAATTTATTACGAAGTCTATAGATATTATACACTGTCAGGTTATACTGCAGTTTTCTAGCTATTATACCACCTCTTATTATAGACGGGGCGACTTTTAGTGATTGGATATATAGAGCACTAGCATCCTTATGATATCCATTCAGTTGTGCTAGATAATTCCTTTGAGTTTCTTCAAAGATGAGACTCAAAAAAAGGTGTTTTAGTCAAGGTAGTAATTATTTAGACATTAGCAAAACTGAAATTGTTTCGGATAAAACTGAACACTAACAAAGTTTATTAATGACAGAAATCAAGGCAGTTTCCAAAGAAGAGCTACTAGAATTAACCAACGGAAAAGCTATTCCAATCACCGATTTCACTTTCACTGAAACGTGCATAGCAAAGAAAAGACAATGACATTTTGATGTAGAAGAGATATCAGTCATGGTGTTATTGCAACAATATATGCAAAAGGTTATGGCAGAAATATCAAACCTAAGAAATGATGGATATCCCTATTTCAAGGAGGAGTCACTAATACCACGCATGTTGCCGTTAATAATAAATATATAGGTTACATTGTACCGCCGATGAGTAAAGGAAGATTCAGCACAAAATCAAAGAACTTAAGCACAATATTAAAAACAAACAGTTATGTTGACAGGTAATAACAGCACAGTTCAAAAATTGCTAAAACCTGGTCTTGATAAGGTTTATGCAAACTTTTAGCAGACAAAGTTAAAAACTAAAGAAATTTTCGCAAAAATCTAAAAAGGTAAACTTGCCTTTGTTGGCACAACCCCAATGATGCACCTGTACTTACTCTCAGAACATTAGAAAATGGTGGTTTAAGTTCTGATGCGCCATTGAAGCTTCTGATGTTGTAATTCGACTGATGAGCCATCGAAAATTACTACCACAATGAAGATTCTAAAGACACACTAAAAATTGCACACTCAAACATATTTGCAATTGAAAATAATTCATATTTGAGTGCTTTTGAATAACTACTATAAGAAGACAGCATATAAGACGTAATAACTATCATCGCAGTAATAAATACTAAGCTTTGAATGTAAAGAATCTATAAACTATACCTAATACTCACCCCTGAATGATACCAATAATACGATACAATCAAAGGTTATTTTTAATTAAAAACTATAAATGAAAATCTGGGATTTACCTGAATTAAATGAACTTAAAATATGGAGTTATGTATTGAAAGTTATTGATGAATGTTGCTGCAGACTATCACACAAAATTAAATAGAACAAAGGAGAAACGAATCAAGTCATCTTATGAAAGAACACATATAAAATCAATTTAGGCAACTGAAGTTTAGTAGATGCTTATTTAAAAAGTGAATTAGTGATAAAACGACTATCGTTTGATAGAGTCGTTTGTTTCATGTTAGAGTTTATTAATGAGTCTCATAACCCATTAAAATACCACCTTGTTCAGCATAGTAGCCACATAACCACTTAGAGGATAAGCTTGAACATCGGCATCAGGAATTCAGCATGAATCGCTGTTGTAATCATGGCGCAAATTTCTGTTGTCGCAATGACTAATGTGCTACACGTCCACCTTTGAGTGATTGTTCTCTCTCGTTTCATCCCAAATGGCAGTAACGGCAGCGCTTTTTGTCCACGTGATTTATGGAGTAATTCTAGTGTTCCTTCTTGTGAACTAGCTCTGCCCGACCATGCGAATATTTAGTAATCCAACGACACGTCCAACCAATTTGCTAAGACGACCGTTTTCATAAGGTTTATCTACACTTGCTAGAGCAAATAATGGTTTGATGTTTCGAATGATAGTTACGAGCTTTTTCCACAACTACTTCAAAAGAAGGGTCTTCTCCTGATGAAAGGTTTGCACTAGCTTGTGTGAAATTATTACACTTTCTCCTCTGGCTGATAAGCTATCGGTAATTTCAATTTTTGCTTCAGGATGTTTCTTCTAAGCACATGCCAATTGTGCGCTTTTCTTGGCTCAGACAAAGCTACCAGCAATCGTTACGACACATCACGTTATCGGCACTTTGCCAAATGCTTGTAAATAGCCTCTCAGGGCTTGGACATGATGAAGAAGTCCATTCACTTGCATACATTTTTACCCATCATTTGGTCGATTTCTGGTGCTTCGTTAATCACTAAATTCTTCCTCACCCACATGAATGGTTAAAGGAACGTTCACGTAAGTACAATGCTCAGGTAGAGATTCTAAACTGTTTAATATCACAAACCAGATCTGTAATAATTTTCCAAGTCATTTGTTTCCTCCTAGGGATTATATTTTCATTTAATGGGTTCTATATACCCGAGACAGTGAAATTGTCAATTGGATATCTGAAACGCTACTCGCTGTTGAAAACAAGTTAATATATCGGTGAAAATAGAAAGGAAGAAGAACAAGGAGGATTTCCAAATGAAAAGAGCAGCCATTGGCCAGGCAACAGGATTTGAAGAAATTGAAGCGATCGCCCAAATGGATATTTTACGTCGCTGCTGGAGTAGAAGTCGAGATAGTTTGAGTATCTGCTACTAAAGTGGCAGCTGGTTGTCATGATTTAAACTGATCTCTACAGATAAAGAATTAGCAGGAGTCATGAATAGGTTTATATGATATTGTCATTTTACCTGGTGTGGTATGCTGAGCAAAGGTGTTGAAAAGAAATCAACAAGCAGTACAAGATTTTGTCAAACGTCATTATGATGCTGGCAGCTGGTCGCAGCTGAATGAGCGGCACCGATTGCGATTGAGAACTCTGTGCGTTATCGTACGTACACTTGTTATCGCGATTTGAAAATACCGTGTGGATGCCCTTTGCTGCAGGTGATTTTGGCACATCAAGATGGTCGAGTGATCACCGTTCTGGGTCCAGCAGCAGCATTTGAGTTTTCTTATACAATTGTTGGGGCTTTGAGGGATCATCGATGGCACCCCCTAGAGAAGCTGATGGGATATAATCGTTTGGTACAACAAGGTGCTCATACCAAAAGCTAATAAAATTTTACAAATGTAATAGTTATTAAATTGAAGTGGACAAGGAATCAACTAGACCTTAAGATTCTTGTCCATCTTTTGACATTGTAATGTGCTATGTTTAATCAGTTGTGAGTATAATGAAAGCGATTATGATAATTATAAGTGTAAGATTAGGTTACTCAGTATGGTCTGGCAAATATGTTCAATGTTAAGCAGAGGCGATGTTATCAGTGCAGAAGAATTTATCCGAATATTTAAGAGTAGAGAAGGGGTTCTAATGCACGAAAAAGAATCTGAAATAAATTAAAAGGAGAAGTTATGAGAAGACGGCGTCAGAATGACGACTCAAAAGGCATAGCTACTTATGGTCATTTGACTGAGGTCGCATCATCCCACAGCTGAAGATATTTATACAGCCATTGTCGCAAAAGAGATCCAAATAATTAGTATGGCGTACTGTGTATAATAATTTGAACAAATTAACGGATGAGGGTTATTTACTAGACTCACATATGATGATGCTAGTAGTATAGTTTTAATATTGGAAAAGCACTTATCATGTAGTGTGTCAAGAGATGTGTTGCGTAGAAGATTTATTTTATCCGTTTAGTGAAGATGTGGTGAACCAGTTGCTGGAAAGAAATTAACAGGGTATAAAGTTCTAGGGCATCGTATGAAGCTGGAGTTTGTCCAAAATTGCCAACATCACTAGTACTGTAAAGGTCAGGAAGCGGAAATAAGGAGAGAGACTGGAAAGGCAAACGAGTTAGGGCTTACTACAAATTAGTTGCAATTGCTATTTTGATTTTTATTTTAACAGTATTAGTTGAGTGGTCGTAGTCAGCAGCTGTAGCAAAAATCATTTGATCTGTAGAAATGAGTCAAACTGTTATGAGAAAGCTGAAGCAAACTGATGCTGAGCAGTATAATGAAAGCTGTGAAAGTCCAATCTCAAACAATGTGGGGAATACAGTATTTACTGTATCCCATCCTACTGTTGACCAAAAATCGTCAGAACCTATTCAAAAAGGAATTAGATGTTTTATTAGAAAAAGCAAAGAACAATATAAAGATGAATCGAAACGTACTTGGGTATATTTAAAGGTTTATCAATCAAATGTTTTTAAGTGGAATAAAAGATGTTTATTATTATCAATCTGTTTACCAAGAAACTAGGATTAGAACAGGTAGCTTATGATGAATTGGGAGCCATCAATTAGAAGGTAAAGAAAATCTGGGACACCTGTTGTCAGTGAATTATTTGTAAATGATTTAGAAGTAACAAAACCATTTTGTAAAAAGCGATGAATGTAGCTAAGGAACAATCTTTATCTGAAGAACAGACTAACCAATTATTACAAGAATTTTGATATGAAAAATTGGAAAAACTTGATGCTTCTACTTATTCAAAATGGATTTAGATTTAATTTAAAAGAACCTATTCTGAACTAGTAACGGAGAAAAGCTTAACTCAAATTTCATTTGCGTTCCAAGAACTATTTCCAATTTTAAAAAGTAATCGTGTCCCAGAATCACAAAAAGAAGCTTATGAAAATTGGAAAAATCAATTAGAGGAACGTTTAAATGAAAAACGTGTGGCTATTAGTTTGATGATGGTCCAAGTAGTGAGTTGACTCCGAAAGTTTTAGATGTAAAACGATATGGAGTTCATGCAACACTTCTATATTATGGGAAAACATGTTCCGGGTAATGAAGCTATTATTAAACAAATTGTAGAACAAGGCCATCAAGTAGGAAATCATTCATATAGCTCATCCATTATTAACTACGTTAACTCCTGAAGGTAGTTCATAAACAAGTAGCTGATACTCAAAAATTAATTGGGGATGCTACTGGAGGATTCGTCCAACAACTTTAGCACCTCCATATGGTGGATTTGACCGTATGGTTGCAGAACAAGCTGGAATTGCTATTTTAAAATTGGTCTGTGGATACATTAGACTGGAAGAGTCGAAATGTGAATAGTATTCTTCAAGAAGTAAGAGAAGGAACTTATAATGGTTCGATTATTTTTAATGCACGATATTCATCCAGAAACAGTTGAAGCTTTACCAAGATTATTAGATTTCTTGCAACAGGAAGGATATGCGATTGGTTCAATTGAAGAATTAATGGGTGGACAAGCAATGTTACCAAATGCATGTTTACTTTCGATAGAAAATCACATAAAGAAGTTTCAATAATAAAAACCTATCAAATTACTTGATTTTTGATAGAGTTACGTTAATCTATTAGTGTGTTTTAACACAGACCTTGTACCGAGTTTTACGATTCACCAACGTTTTACTCAGTAGAAGGAATAATATAAGAAAGAGGTGTTTAGAAATGGCTATTTCTAAAGAACAAAAACGCAATCATCAAAGAGTACGCGATTAAAGAAGGAGATACTGGTTCACCAGAAGTACAAATTGCTGTACTTACTTACGAAATCAATCACTTAAACGATCATATTCGTGTACATCAAAAAAGACTACCACTCAAACCGTGGTTTATTGAAAAAGTTGGTCACCGTCGTAACTTATTAGCTTACTTACGTAACAAAGATATCCAACGTTACCGTGAGTTAATCAACCGTTTAGGTTTACGTCGTTAATCAAAAGATTCAACAAGTCTCACTCCATCGATTTTCGATGGGGTGTTTTTGACAAAGACGACCGAAGTCGTCTTAGAATGCTATTACTGTCAAATTAAAAGGGAAATAATCTGATCATTTGTATTAATTTTTGAAGCTTTTATCTTTTTAAGAGATAAGCTTCTCGCATAATTCTTCTATTCCACCATGTCCCATAAATATAAGTTCCATCTGGGAAAAATGTAAAATTCTTGATTCACGCTATCTTCTGTAGCAATTTCTTTAAGGACATGTTTTTCCATCTAAATACTCGTGTTTTTATTTATAATGAGGATGACTTGTTTCGTTGTTAGTCCTATAGCCTTTTAGAAATCTTTGATAGTCTGAATCTATACTTTCACCTTCTAATTCTGATGAGCGTAAACTGCTTTCTGCTGCATTCATCGTTCCAGCGCTAATGCCAATAACAACCATTTATAAGATTGAATTTTTCAGCTAATTGAATTTCTAGGAAAAATTGATTTTGTGTAGGGACATGACCACCTGATAAAGATAACTAAAGTCTACTTCGTTTAAATATTCTTGAACATCTACATGTTTGACGGTGATCAAAAATAATAAATGGATCAAAATGAAGTCCAACTCTTCAAATCCTAATTTTGTATAAGAAGAAAAGTCGTCTGTTAATTCAAATGCATCAGATCCGAAGAAATATATAGGTTTTAATGGTTGATTTGCCGAGAGCAGTTTTTCAAATTATCGACAAAAACCATTCGCAGTATTCACTTTATAAGATTCAGGAATGCTTGCACTACTTGTTAAAAATATTTCATAAGATTCATCCTTTCGATGCTCTATAAGCATAGCCTAAGAGAGAAAAAATTTTTGTCAAGAATTAAGCTGTGGTATACTACGATAAAAATAGAAATAGAAAGATGAAAGGAAAGTGAATGACAATTAGAGTAGCAACTATTAGAAGATGCAGCAGCATTAGTAGAAATTTATCGATATTATGTAGAAAAACAGCAATTACGTTTGAATATGATGTTCCTACTGTGGAAGAATTTGAAAGAAGATTTCAAAACGACTCTTGAAAAATTTCCTATTATGTAGTCGAAGAAGAGGGAGAAGTGCTAGGATACGCCTATGCAGGTCCTTTTGCAGGTCGAAAAAGCATTCTCGTGGTCTGCTAGAAATTAGTATTTATTTAAAACAAGGACAACAGAAAAAGGGATATGGGAAAAATTATATCAACTAATGGAAAGCAAAATTACAAAGAATTGGGCTATCAAAAATATTTATGCTTGTATTGCGACTCCTGAAGTGGAAGATGAATATTTAACGAATAATAGTGTGCAATATCATGAACATATGGGTTATCGCTTAGTAGGAGAATTTAAACGTTGCGGGTTATAAATTTGATCGTTGGTATCATATTGTTTGATGGAAAAATGGATTGGAAAACATGAAAAGTCCAATAGAAGAACAAAAAGTTTTTCAGACATACAAAAAAGTTTGTGAAAATTCTATCTAAATGATTATCTCAAGCAGTTTCTTTTGATATTGGTTTGTGCAGATGATATAATGAGTACTCATTAAGAAATTACTTTGGAGGTAGTTTATGTCAGAAAAATTGAGTACTATTGTACTATAAATATGTACCAATTGAGAATGGAGCACAATTTGCTGCAGATCATTTGGAATTTTGTAAATCAATCGGACTAAAAGGACGTATTTTAGTCGCTGATGAAGGAATTAATGGAACTGTTTCAGGAGATTATGAAACAACTCAAAAATATATGGACTACGTTCATTCTTTACCAGGAATGGAAGACTTATGGTTCAAAAATTGATGAAGAAGATGAACAAGCTTTCAAAAATGTTTGTTCGTTATAAAAAGAAATCGTTCATTTAGGATTAGAAGATAATGATTTCGATAATGACATTAATCCTTTAGAAACAACTGGAGCTTATTTATCTCCCTAAAGAGTTTAAAGAAGCTTTATTAGATGAAAATACAGTTGTATTTAGATACACGTAATGATTATGAATATGATTTAGGACATTTTCCGTGGAGCGATTCGCTCCAGACATTCGTAACTTCCGTGAATTACCACAGTGGGTTCGTGATAATAAAGAAAAATTCATGGACAAACGAGTAGTTGTATATTGTACAGGAGGCGTTCGTTGTGAGAAATTCTCAGGATGGATGGTTCGTGAAGGGTATAAAGATGTAGGTCAATTACATGGTGGTATTGCGACTTATGGTAAAGACCCAGAAGTACAAGGCGAATTATGGGATGGGAAAAATGTACGTTTTCGATGAACGTATTGCAGTAGATATTAACCATGTAAATCCAGTTGTAATTGGGAAAAGATTGGTTTGATGGAACTCCATGTGAGCGTTATGTAAACTGTGCAAATCCCAGAATGTAACCGTCAAATTTTAACTTCAGAAGAAAATGAAGCAAAATATATCGGGGGATGCAGTCATGAATGCCGTGTTCACCCAAGAAACCGTTATGTAGCTGCTAAAAGGATTAACTCCTGCAGAAGTAATGGAACGCTTTAGCAGCGATTGGAGAAGAAATTACCAGTTCAAGCTTAATTGTAAAGTAAAACTCTTATTGTAACGGATGTTATAGTAAGAGTTTTTGTTTTTCTAAAATCGCTTGACAATTTATATATGGTAGCTAATAATGAATTTATTCTAGTAAATAGGAGGGATTCTATGACAAGAACCACTAGAGGAACAGTATCGATTATTATTGCAATTGTATTAATGGGGGATTATATTTTTATAGTTCTTCAATGCCTTATCATGATCAATCGATTGTTTTCCAAACATACAGACAACTTTTACCATTTCAACCTTTTTCAGAGGTGTTATCGAAAATTCATTTTTACTTATGCAGGAAAAAGTGATTAGTATTCCAAGTTTAGGATATGCCTCAATTTCTTGAATTTTTATTCGTAAAGGGAGCTCATTTCTTAGTTTATTATTTTTATTGGTTATCATTGGTCTAGAGGACTAAAATTCATTTGAAAAATCGTGTTTGGAGTTTAATGATTTGCGATTTTTATTACTGTTTTATATGCAATTACAGATGAATTTCACCAAGGATTAACTCCGGGAAGAACTCCCATTAATGCAAGATGTTGTTTTAGATAGTTTCTGGGAGGAATTTTTGGAGCATTATTAGGGTTTTTAAAAATAACGAGTCGAGAAAAATATTTTTCTCGACTTTTTGCGTATATATATAGGTGACTAGTCAATTTTTAATAAAGGAGGGAGAAAAATGGAGGAGCTAACGAATGAAATTTTATTGGCAGCACTGCAATTCCGCATTGATGACATTCATTTATTGCCTTTTTGGCGAGGAATATTGTTTTTATTTACGAGATGGGGGAGCAATTATCCTTACTAAAGACAATTGATTCGGATACTGCTAATCGGTGGATTACTTTTGTAAAGTATCGGTCTGGAATGGATGTAGGGGAAAAACGTAGACCGCAAAGTGGTGCAATGAAATATGAATTAACAAATGGAACAAGTATTGAATTACGGTTATCAGTGATCACAAACTTTAAAATGCAAACATCCGTTGTGATTCGTTTATTACATTTATCAATGGAGGAGAAAAAATCAGGAGAAGTATCCACTTATTTTCCTAAAAGATATTGAGCTTCTTCAAAAGAATGTTGCATTACAAGAGTGGGCTAATATTATTTTCAGGGACCTGTTAGCTCCGGAAAAACTACGACGATGTATCACCTGTTAAGAAATCCCGTGTCAATGATACTAATTTGCAAGTTATCACGATGGAAGAGCCAGTTGAAATGAGTGAACCTATGTTTTTACAAACAGAAATCAATGAAAAAGCAGGAATTACGTATGAATTACTTATAAAAGTTCACTAAGACATCATCCTGATATGATGCTAATCGGAGAAATTCGTGATGAAATGACTGCAAAAATGGTTATTCGCGGCGCCTTAACAGGACATTTAATGTTAGCGACAGTTCATGCAAAAGATTGTAAAGGAGTTATTTCAAGATTAGAGGAGTTAGGCATTACAAAAGATTTATTAGAGCAAACATTAGTAGCAGTCGTGGCACAGCGTTTAGTACCAAGATATTGTTCTCTATGTCAGAGTCATTGTTGCTTTTCATTGTAATCATATTTCCTCTTTCAAAGAAAAAGGCTACTTTATTTGATATTGCCTATGGAATTTCATTGCAGCATTTAATTCAAGAAGAAGGAGTTTTGAATCCTTTTGAACATCCATTTAATAGAAAGTTGAGGAAAGCTTATGCGCTTGGATATATTTCACAAACAAAAGTCTCGAAGCCTACCAAAATCTATTAAGAAATGGTCTAACAAAAACTACAAGCGTTATTTTTAAATCAAGTAGGAGAACTACTAGAAGAGGGATTTACATTACAAGAAACATTGGAATTTGCCAAAATTACTGATTCCAAAACAAGAAACCGTTATTAGTATCATGATGGAACACTTTATTGATGGGTGAGAGATTTGATGAAGTTTTACATCTTGTAGGGTTATTCTGATTCGATTTGTTCGCAAATATATTTATCTATGTCGACAGGTTCTTTTTGCACTTTCTTGTCGAACGATTGGACAATATTTAACTCAAAAAGATCAACAACTGAAAGAAAGTTACGCCAAGTATTAATTTATCCGTGCATTTTAATTGTGTTTCTAGTATGTATGGTTGCTGTAATTCGTTATTTACTTTTAGGGCAGCTACAATCGATGGTTCAAGTGGAGAGTATTAAAGACCATTTTATGCTTTATTTGATATGGAACGGATTTGTTCATTTGCCTTTGGATTGTTTTAGGAGTCAGTCTCTTTATAGGAACAATAGTCGGCATAGTGTATCTATATTGGAAAAAAATAAAAACCATTTTGAAACGTCTCACGATTTTTAACTCGACTCCCAATAGTCGGAAAGTCTTGTCCAACAATATTACACATTTTTATATGCTAGAGAATTTGCTTATTTTTAGGAAATGAGCAGTCATTACTCCAAATGATTGAACAGATGAAACAAGCAGGTACAAGTCCATTAACAAAGGCTATTGCTGAATTTATTGAAAGTGAAATGCAAAAAGGAATTTCATTTGTCAGTTGCAATTGATCAATTGAAGTTATTTCAACAACCACTTATTTTATTAATTGTACAAGGAGAACTAACTCACCAATTAGATATTAAATTACGACAATTTTCCAAAAATTCATTTGAAGATTTTAAAGGAACACTGGAAAAGAAAAATAATGCTTTGTTCAGCCAGTTTTATTTATTGGAATTGGGGGTCATGATTATGTCGATGTATATTATTTTTAATGTTACCAACATTAACAATGATTGGAGGAAATTAAGATGAAAAATTACTCAAAAAGAAAAAGCTTTTACATTAATTGAATTACTCATTTGTTTATTTATTATCGGATTGATGATGCTGCTCATTATTCCAAATATTGCTAAGCAAAGAGAAGAAGCTCAAAAAGAAATCGGATGCTGCGATTGTGAAAAGTAGTTAAAAATCAGCAAGAATTATATCAATTAGATAAAAATGTAGCAGAAAAAGCCAACAGCAGAAAAGTTAGAAGAAGAGCATTATATAACTGCTGAACAATTGAAAGCATATAATGAATCAAAAAGTCCTAAAGAATAATGAAAAATAGTTAAGAGAGGAAATCTATAAAGTCTCATGCATTTACTCTTGTAGAGCTACTCGTTTCATTAAGTATTATCATAATATTATTATGGTTAGTTCCTCCAGCTATAGTGGATTTTTGGAGAAACGTATCAAGAGAAAGAGTGTTTATAAAACAGTTTGAGAAATGATTTGAAATTGGTACAGGTGAGTGCACAGGCTACTGGAAAATATTCACTATTTAGAAATCAAATAATCCTGATAACAATTACTATCAGTTATCTTGTCCAGGAAAATGAACATTTAAATGTAGTTAGAGAGATACCAAAAAGTATTTCTATTACAGGTATTCCTAAAATTGTATATAAAGGGAGAGATAGGAATATTACCACCTTTAAAGAGTTTCTCAAAAATTACTCTTAATGGTAAAAAGTATTCTTATCAGTTCACATTTCAATTAGGAGGGGTAGATACTATGTTGAAGTTTCAAAAATTAAAGCATATGCCTTTGTAGAAGCTCTCCTAGCTTTAATGATTGCGACTTTAACCGTATTATTACTTTCGTTTAGGCTTAGGTGATTCTCGTAAAAGAGAACAGCATCATAAATGCATCTTAAAATGAATACTGAAACAATTAATGAAGTTACATGAGAGTAGACCTCCAGTAAGCTATACAGAAGAAAAACACTACATCAAAGAGTTCTACCTCAAACACAGAAAATAATATTTCGTTAAATAAAGAGTCTCTAAAAATTCTGAGCATAAAATTAAAGAAGTCAGATATTTGATCAATTCAAAAACTCCAGTAACTTCTGTTCACATTTCTTGTAATCAGGAGGAGGTGGTTCGAATTGAAAGAATGGATTCAAGGGAAAAAGTCAGCATTTCTACTCATTGAACAATTAATAGCTTTTAGCGATTTTTGCAGTTAGTATGCTACTAATTAGTGGAGTTTTATCAAGTATTATTGAAAAGTGCAAAATAAATTGAAGTCCCTAATTATATAGAATGGCATTTGATGGCAACACAAATGGATACTCACTTACAAGGTTATGCATAATAATCCAGAGTTGATTGAATTTGTAGATCAACGAACTGTCAAAGAAGGGAATTATGTAGTGAGAGCAAAAACCAGATGATGAAAATGTAAAAACTATTTTATGGATTAGTAAAGATAAAGGTTACCATCCATTATTAATAGGATACGAAAAATGCTTCTTCATAGTGAAAAAGATGGAGTGCATCTGAAAGGAATCTTACGAAATAACGAAAAATTTGAAACTTATTTTATTCCAGGGAATCGTGTTATTTCACTTGAAAAAGAAGTCTTTCAAAAAGAGGAATCCACTTCCGAGTAAAGAAGAGCATAAAAAAGGAGGACTCTCATGATAAAAATCTAATAAAGCATCAAAGAATTAAAGCTAGTTTAGTAGTTCCTTTTTAGCTCTACTATTTATTACGAGTTTAGTTACGGTGGCTTTCTATCAAATTCGAGTCGCAAAATGCAAATCAGTATCATTTACTCCGTGATACGTATCGACTGAAAATAATGTTAGAATTAGCAACTCAAAAATTTAGAGAGTCAATTAGAAGTAAAAGATAATGAAATGATTTTTCCTACGAGAATGGACTTTTCGTCTGGAGATGTAGAAATTAAATGGGATGAAAAAGCAAAGTTTTTGATTTAAGTGCTCATTTAAAAATGGTTCCACCTGTTCTGAAAAAGTTTATCTTATATTTAATGAGAAGAAAGTTAACGAAAAAACACAGTGAATGAGTTTTGTTTCATATGCAATCTATGGTATACTTTTCATGATAATATGAAAAGTTGGTGGTTAAATGGAACAAACAATTGGAGAAATCTTTTAAAAACGTGCTCGTCAGTTAAAAAGGATATACTTTAGATGACTTGCAACAAATTACAAAAATTCAAAAATATTTAATTGCAATCGAAGAAAATGATTTCGATTTAATGCCTGGAGACTTTATACTCGTGCATTTATTAAACAAGTAGCAGAAACTGTTGGAGTAGATGGTGTTCGGTTGTTAGAAGAATTCCAATTAGAAACTCCTAAAAATCCTGGAGGAATTCCAGAGGAAGAATCTGTATTAGCAGATAAAAATTTATTTCAAGCCGTTTATCAAATAATCGTGAAGCGCAAACTTCTGTTACAAAAAGCTTGGGGACAATTTAAAAATTATTTACCTACAATTTTATTAGGGATGTTAGCTGTAGCAATTGTATTTGCGATTGCACAGTCATTATTGAATAAACGCTCAACCCGAAGCCAGCAGCAGTTGCAACAACTGTAACAGCTCAAAATACAACAACAGCTGAGAAAGCAGAAGAAACAACTGTGGCGGAAACTACACAATCAACAACGACTACAAAAGAAACAAAAGAAACAAAAAGAAACAACGATTCGTTATTCATATGCAAATGGAAATTCATTATATTACACAGCAAAATTAGCTGAATTTCCTGCGAATTTAGTAGTTACAAACCGTGCAAGAACACAATTATGGGCAAGAATTACTGCAAATCAAAGAGTTGTAGCTGATGGAGTTCCTACAACAGGACAACAATTAGTAGGGATCAATTCCTGAAGGAACAAATTCAATTGTTTTTAAAACTTTTGGTTATACACCAGTTGGTACCATTACTTTAGCAGGACAAGAAATTAAATTCTGATGGAGTTAGTGCTACAGCCATTTATATTACAGTGGAATAGAGGAAATAGTATGAATATTGCCAATCGATTAACCATTGCTAGAATTGTTATGATTCCATTGTTCTTACTAATTATGTGTTTTCCAAAAGATACTTTTAGGAATGGTAGAATGTTTTTCATTCAAACTATGTTAGTTGGTATTGGCAATGATTATTTTTACGATTGCTAGTATTACAGATTTTTAGATGGATATTTAGCTAGAAAATATCACTTAATTACAAACTTTGAAAAATTTGCGATCCTTTAGCAGATAAATTATTAGTGATGACGGCTTTTATTACATTAGTAGGAGCTGTGTCATTCCAATGTGGATTGTAGCAGTGATTGTACGTAGAGAACTAGCTGTAACAGGGCTTCGTTTATTGTTAGTTAATGATGGTGAAGTACTTGCAGCAGCATGGCCTGGAAAAGTTAAAACAGCAACACAAATGTTAGCGATTATCTTTTATTGATTGATGATTTTCCAGTAAAAAGGATTGCCGTTTTCAATTGGAACGATTTTGCTATATGTTTGTTTAGTTGCAACAGTATATTCAGGAGTAGATTACTTTTACAAAAATAAACATGTTTTTGCAGATTCATTTTCTGTTTAATCGGTGGAGGCTGGGATTTACCCAGCCTTTTGCTTTTTATAAAATGAGGAGTAGAAAAGCATGAAAGCAGAAATTATTACAGTCGGTACAGAATTATTAATGGGACAAGTGATTAATACAAATAGTGCAACTATTGCTAGAGAATTAGCAAAGTTGTCTATTCCAACATATTACCAACAAACTGTTGGAGATAATCCAGAAAGAATGTTTGAAAGTATTCAACTAGCTAGTAGTCGTAGTGATTTAATTATTTTAAGTGGTGGATTAGGTCCTACAACAGATGATATTACAAAACAAGTTTTGAGCGAAATTTGTTCAAAGAGAATTAGTAGAAGATGAAGCAGCAATGGATGACAATTATTCGTTTCCATAAGCAATCTCATCGTCCAATGAGCCCTAATAACCGACTTCAAGCATTGGCTTTTCTAGGTGAAAACATCAAAATCATAATGGGTTAAGGATTGGTGAGCAGTAGAAACGGATTCAACTATATTGTTTTACCAGGTCCTCCAAGGAATTAAAAATGATGCTTGAAAAAGAGTAAGCGATTCCATATTTAAAAAGAAAAAGTGTCGAATGAAGGAACCTTGTATCTAGATATTTACGCTTTCTTTTGGAATTGAGAATCTAGATTAGTCACTCGATTTAGAACAATTAATTGAAGAACAAACGAATCTAATCCATTGCTCCAGTTATGCAGGTAAGGTATGAAGTAGTGCTTCGATTAACTGCAAATGGAGATACAAAAGAAGAGGTGAACAGTTATTAGATGAATTAGAAGAAAAATATTGTCTGTGAACGAATTTTTTATGGATATGAGAATATGAAACACTATTATCCATTACAAGTGAATTATTAAAAATAGTGGATTAAGTATTGCTTCTGCAGAAAGTTTAACAGGAGGACTCTTTTGCTTCAACATTAATTTCTGTTGAAGGAAGTTCAAAAATATGTACTTGGTTCTGTGTTGCTTATCAAGAATCTATAAAGAAAAATCAATTACAAGTTTCTCAAGAAATATTAGAAAATATGGAATGGCTCAGTGCTGAGTGTGCCGAAGCGATGGCAGAAATGTACGAACAATATTTGCTGAGCGATCTGGAATTTCATTTACAGGAATAGCGGGTCCATCACCAATGGAAGGAAAAGAAGTGGGAACTGTATTTTTGTCTCTATTAGCAGATGGGTAGAAACGAAAACAATAGAATTACATTTAGCAAAGAAATCGTAATGGTAACAGAGAATATGCGGTTCAATATGGACTTAATGAGCTAAGAAAATATTTATTAAAAATAATAGAACAAACGTTCGTTTTTTTCTTGCTTTCACTATTGAGTATAGTGTATGATAAGGATGAATTAAGAGGACATGGAGGTTTAACATGGCGTATCAAGAAAATCGTCAACGTGCATTAGATGATGCATTGAAAAATTGAAAAAGTTATGGTAAAGGTGCAGTAATGAAATTAGGAGAAAAGCTGATTCTGCAAGTTCAGACTGTTTCTTCAGGTTCATTAGCATTAGATATTGCATTAGGAGCAGGTGGATACCCCTAAAGGAAGAATTATTGAAATTTTCGGTCCTGAATCAAGTGGTAAAACAACAGTTGCTTTTTACATGCGGTAGCGGAAGTACAAAAACGTGGTGGAGTAGCAGCATTTATTGATGCGGAGCATGCTTTTGTAGATCCAGAATATGCAAGAGCATTAGGAGTTAATATTGAAGAATTATTATTATCTCAACCAGACACTGGTGAACAAGGTTTAGGAATTGCAGATGCATTAGTAGTTCAGGTGCTGTTGATATCGTAATTGTCGACTCTGCAGCTGCATTAGTACCACGTGCAGAAATTGAAGGAGATATGGGACAATCTCAGTGGGGCTTCAAGCTCGTTTAATGTCTCAAGCACTTCGTAAATTATCAGGTACACTAACCGTACGAAAACAATTGCAATCTTTATTAACCAATTACGTGAAAAAGTTGGAATTATGTTCGGTAATCCAGAAACAACACCTGGTGGTCGTGCATTAAAAATTTATGCAGTAGTCTGTTTAGATGTTCGTCGTAGCGATCAAATTAAAAATGGAGCAGAAATTTTAGGAAATCACACTAAAATTAAAGTAGTGAAAAATAAAGTTGCGCCACCATTTAAAAAACAGCTGAAGTGGATATTATATGGAGAAGGAATTTCTCAAATTGGAGAAATTTTAGATATGGCTTCTGATTTAGATTTAGTGAAGAAGAGCGGTGCTTGGTATGCATACAACGATGAAAAAGATTGGACAAGGTCGTGAAATGCGAAGAAATATTTATGAACATCCAGAAATTGTTGAAGTATTAACACAAAAATTCGAGCTCATTATAATATTGAGGAGAAGTAGCTCTCAAGAAGTCGAAGATTTAGTCAAACAAACTTATTAGATGAAGAATAGTTATAGATGGGAGAATGAACTGGAATAGTTCATTCTCCTTTTTGTAAATGATATTTATCGACATTAAACGAATTTCACTATTTACTTTTGGGGCAAAAGGTTAAGAAATCTCGTTAAGATGGTGTATTGGAAGGGCTATAATGAAACCAAAGAATGTGTTATGATAATAAGGAATGTTATAAAATATTAGGTGAGGTGTATCCATATCAATGAATCAAAGAATCTTAATTATTGAAGACGAAAAAAATTTAGCACGATTTGTAGAATTAGAATTACAACATGAAGGGTATGAAACAAAAATTTGTTTTGATGGACGAAGTGGTTTACAAGCAGCAACAGATGAAGAATGGGATGTTATTTTATTAGATTTAATGTTACCAGAATTAAATGGATTAGAAGTAGTCCGACGTCTTGCGCCAAGTTAAGAAAAACACCAATTATTATTATGACAGCTAGAGATTCTGTAATCGATCGAGTAACAGGATTGGGATCAAGGGCAGATGACTATGTTGTTAAACCGTTTGAAATTGAGGAAATTTTGAGCGAGAATTCGTGCGTTATTTAGACGATTAAGTATCGAGGAAGAAGCAAGAGTACAAAAGCAAACGATTTTAGAATATCGAGATTTAGTCATTGAAAAAGAAAATCGTACAGTGCGTCGTAATGGTGAATTAATTGATTTAACGAAGAGAGAGTATGAATTACTATTAATGTTGATGGAAAATATTAATGTTGTTCTTTCTCGAGAAGTTTTATTAAAACCAAGTATGGGGATATAAGATGGAAGTTGAAACAAATGTTATTGATGTATATATTCGTTATTTAAGAAATAAAATTGATATTCCAGGACGTGAAAGTTACATTCAAACGGTTCGTGGAACAGGTTATGTAATGCGTCGTTAATCAAGTCTAAATGGAGGATATCATGAAAGAAAAACATGAAGAAACTTTCCGTTGGATGGTGGTTGATTATTTCGACCACTATTTTTACTATTAACATTAGTGACTGTTGGATTTTTAGGATTTGAACTCCAATATTATCAAAAATCAAAAATAGCTCTAACGGAAAAATATAGAGAACAATTAAGGAAAAATTATCTGAATACGAAGCTCCACTTACTTCAGCTAATATAGTTGCTACGTTAAATCAAAATAATAGTTATCAAAAAAAGATAAGGATAGTGTTTATCATTTTATATTAACGATCAGCAGTTCAATGTACAAGTTTATGGAACAAATCGAAAAGAGATTTTTAGAACACAAAACTTGGAATGATGGAGAAGTTATTGGTAATGAAGTTAAGAGTCAAGTCAAGAAGTTAAAAATGGACAAACAATTTTTCAAACTTCTATGCCTATCATTTCTAACAAATCAAGAGTTTTAATAGGGTATTTAGCAAATTATAAACCGATTAGATAATTTTAAAAACAATTAAAAGATGAATTAAATCAGTTAGCTCTGTCTATTCTTTTTGTTTCAGCAATTATTGCAATTGTTTTAGGATACTTACTATCGAATCAAATGACAAAACCGATAAAATTCAAGAAATCATTTCATCCATTAGTGAAGAAAAATATTTCAACGAAAGCGAATCAAAGTTTCAGACGATGAATTTGCAATTGTTTCTGAACATTTTTAATGAATTATTAGATAAGATTAGTTTTTATATCGATCAGCAAAAACATTTCGTCGAAGATGTTTCTCATGAATTAAGAACACTCTAGCGATTGTAGAAGGACATTTAAAAACTATTAAACTCGATGGGGAAAAAGACGATCCAGAGGTTTTAGAAGAATCTTTCAAGCTTCACTAGTAGAGTTACAAAGAATGAAAAACATTAGTCCAAGAAATGCTTGATTTATCCTGTGCACCCTCAAGTGAAAGAACAATATAAAGATGCTACAACAAATGTTACTGAAGTAGCTAAGCAAGTAGTCTCATAATTTCAGAGTGCTATATCCTGAATTTACATTTACATTTGATGATGATTTAAAGCGTGATTTATGGATCCCTATTTATTTAAAATCATTTTAGAACAAGTAGTCATTATTTTAATGGATAATGCTGTGAACATATCTCTCTCGATCGAAAAGAAATTATTTTAAGTTTATCAAAAGGGAAGAGCATGAGAAATTGCTGTTCAAGATTTTGGAATGGAATGATGGAAGAAGATCGAAAAAGTTTTTCTCAAGATTTTATCGTGTCGATAAAGCTCGTTCTAGAGAAAGAGGCGGTAATGGTTTAGGATTATCTATTGCTAAGGATTGATAGAAAGTTATGACGGAGAAATTTCTGTCACAACTTTTATTAAATCATGGTTTCTATTTTTAAAATTACTTTTACCTTTGACGAAGAAAGATAAAAAGGAAAAATAATGGAAATTGTAAAAATGGATAAAGTAGAAGCTAGAAAAATTGCAAAAAGAAAATTTGATTGCGCTGTATCTGAAGAAAAAGAAACCCTCAAGAAGAATTGGTATTAAACTATTTACGACATCTTCCTGAATGGACAGAAGCAAAAATCATTGCATTAACGAAGTCAATGCCTATCGAGTTTTCATTGGAAAAAGTTGTAAAGTTAGCTAGAAATATGAATAAGAAAATTGCAGTTCCCGTAACTTTACCGTATCGACAAATGAAATTTGCATTCTGGGATGAAAAGACTGAATTTCTAAAAGAATCTCTTTTGGAGTAGAAGAGCTCTATTCAACCAATTTGGGGTGGATGAAGAGCAAATTGATTTAGTCATTGTTCCAGGATTGGCTTATTCTAAAAAGGCGAACGATTAGGATTTGGTGGAGGTTATTATGATCGTTTCCATAGAACAACGGAACTTTTTCTACCATTAGTTTAGCTTATAAGGAACAAGTTTATGAAGAAGCTGTTTGGGATGTGGAAGTATTCGATCGAGCGGTTCAAATTTTATTACAAAAGAAGGAGTGATTCATTCAAATGAATTATTGGAAAAAGAGAGATATAAAAGAACAATTTTACAAAAATTTAACAGTTTCGAATCTGTTTTTACTCATACAAATTATCATGTTTATCATAATGACTTTAAAGGGTGGTTCAACGAATCCAGGAATTTTAGTTTATTATGGAGCAAGAGCTAATGCATTTATTATTTTACTTCATGAATATTGGCGTTTTTATCACACCGATATTTTTACATATAGGTCTTGAGCATTTTGCGATGAATAGTTTATTTCTTTATTTCTTTTGGAAATCAATTAGAAAGTATTATTGGTCATGGAAGATTTTTAGTCATTTACTTATTAAGTGGTATTATGGGAAATCTTGCCAGTTTTGCTTTTTAATGCTCAGCATATATATCAGCGGGGCGAAGTACTTCATTGTTTGGTTTATTTGGATTGATGCTCTATTTATCAATAAGACATCGTTACATTTTATGCCTTTAGGGAATTAGGAATGCAATATATGGCATTATTAGTGATGAATTTAATAACAAATTATTTTTCAAGTACTATAGATCTTTTGGGGTCATCTTGATGGATTAGTAGGGAGGTTATGTTATAGCATCAGTTATTTCACTGAGGAGACCGAGTGACTAAAATGTATGAAAGAGTACTATTTGCGATTATTTACATTCTAATTGCAATTTTTATTGTTTAAAATCGGCATTGAAATAGGAAAAAGAAATGCTATGAAAACTGTATACTAACTGATATACTATAAATAAAAATGAATACGTTTTATGAGGTGAAGAATATGAATATTATCGGGATTGATTTAGGAGGAACCTCAATTAAATTTGCTATTTTAACACAAAATGGTGAAATTCAAGAAAATGGTCTATTCCAACAAATATTTTTAGATGAAGGAAGCCATATTGTTCCAGATATTATTCAATCGATAAAACATAAACTAACGCTATTAGGGCTTAACAAAAAGATGACTTTTTAGGAATTGAATGGCGTTCTCCAGGTGAGTGAATCGCCAAGAAGGAACTGTTATGGTGCGTATAATTTAAACTGGAAAAACATTACAAACCAATTAAAGAACAAATTGAATCAGCATTAGACTTTATCATTTTATATTGATAATGATGCAAATGTGGCTGCTCGTAGGTGAAAAATGGGTTGGAGCAGGAAATAATGAACCAGATGTTGTTTTTGTAACACTAGGAACTGGTGTCGGTGGCGGAGTGATTGCCGGTAACCAATTAATTCATGGATTTAGTGGGATGCTGGTGGCGAACTAGGACATATTGCCCGTTGATTTTGAAGAACCAATTGCTTGTACTTGTGGTAAAAAGGGTGTTTAGAAACTGTAGCAAGTGCAACAGGAATTGTGAATTTAACTCATCGTTAGCAGAAAAATATGCTGAGATTCAGAATTGAAAGCAAGAATTGATGATCGGACAACAAGTTACAGCTAAAGATGTTTTCGATTTAGCAAAAAGAGAATGATACGTTGGCGTTAATCGTAATTCGTCATTTTTCAGAATATTTAGGTAGTATGTCTACATATTGCGAACATTTTAAATCCATCAAGAATTGTCATTGGTGGTGGAGTTAGTGCTGCAGGAGAATATTTATTAAAAGGTGTTCGTGGAGAGTTTGAGAAGAATGTTTTCCTCCAATTAAAGATTCAACGGTTTTAGCATTAGCTGAATTAGGGAAATGATGCTGGAGTTATCGGAGCTGCTTCATTAGTATTAATTGGTAAATCATAATTAGAGAGGTAATCGTGTATGTTATTTTGGATTGTTTGAGTATTTTTAGTAGTATATGTTGCGTATATTGCGGTATTGTTTTTGGATGCGTCGTAGTGCAGTTATGAAACTTTAGATGCAACGGAATTTAGTAAAGACTTACGTCATGGTCAATTAATTGATTTGCGTGGAAAAGGATGAATTTAGAGCTGGCATATTTTTAGGTGCTAGAAATATTCCTTATTCTCAATTTAAAGATCGTATGTTTGAATTAAGAAAAGATCAACCGATTTATTTATATGAGCAAGGGATGACGATTTCAGAAGAGCAGCGTATCGTTTAAAACGTAAAGGTTATTCTAATATTTTCATTTTGAAAAATGGATATGATGCTTGGAAATGGGAAGGTCAAAAAGGGTATTAAAGATTAAAAAGAGACTTTGTCTCGATGTAGTATAGACGCCAGTAGCCAGCAAAGCTGTGTCTTGGCTAAAAATTTGAGCCTAAGGTCTCAAATTTTCCTTTGTACCAGAAGTCGGTAGCTTCTAGTACTCATGCTACGACGAAAAGTCTTTTAATTTGGCGTGATTTGATGAGAGTCAGACTTTATCTTGTGTAGCATAGGACGCCAGTAGCCAGCGGAGTTGTCTCTTTGGCTAAAATTCTGCTCAGGTCTCAATTTTCTCTTGTACTAGAAGCTCGTGTAGCTTCTAGTACTCATGCTACGACGAAAAAGTCTTTTTAATTTGACGTGATTTGATGAGAGTCCGTTAGTAAGGAGACTTTGTCTGATGTAGCATAGTACACCAGTAGCCAGAAAAACTGACTTACTCCAATGATATATCAAAAATCTCTCTTTTTCACCTTAAAAATAAAATTTAGTCATTGACAAATAGGAATTTTTTTCATATATACTGTTGACAATTTGAATAACTCATCTTTAATGTGATCCAGAGAGGTCAGCAAAGATTTAATGATAGAAAACGATGTTTTTATGGCTGAACCCTACTTACATAAGTAGGCTATTTTTTTATAAAAACAGTATTCTTTTGATGAGCAACTCATTTTAAATTGTTGGATGTCTGTGAAATAAAAAGCATTCGAACGAAAGGAATTGATGTCGCAAAAAGATTTTTACTAGTGAGTAATGTATCGTAACAAAATGTAATCAAATGCAGTATCTTTTAAAAATAGTCCAGTGAGGCTAACAAGGGATTGAATTTAACGTTACAAGTTTATTTGAGTATAGAGTTTTTGCATCACCATTCAAATAATAACTTAATTTAACATACCTTGTAGTCTATGGATTACAAGGTATTTTTATAATTAGGAGGAAGTTGTATGAAAAATATTGTAAAAATGGGAGATTTAACAAATGAGGAAGTTTTTCCAATTAATTCATCGAGGTTTGGAAATAAAAATGGAAAAAGCATGTTGAAATGTAGAGATGACCTATATGTTGCTAATCTATTTTTGAAAAATTTCTACTCGCACAAAAACATAGTTTTGAAATTGCTGAGCATAAACATAAATTAAAAAGTAATTAATTTTTGAAGTAGCAACTTCTTCTGTAAATAAAGGTGAAACATTATACGATACTTGTAAAAACATTTAGAGATGTTGGGTTGTAATCTATTAGTGATTCGTCATAGTCAAAATGCTTATTATGAAGAGTTGAAAAATTTAAACATTCCAATCTTAAATGGTGGAGATGGTAGTGGGAGAACATCCGAGCCAATGTTTATTAGATTTAATGACGATGTATGAAAAATTTCGAACATTTGAAAAATTTAAATATCATTATTGCTGGAGATATTAAAAATTCTCGAGTTGCTAAAAGTAATTATCGTATGTTAACAAGATTGGGAGCAAAAGTTCGATTTGTATGTCCAGACATTTATAAAGATGAAACCCTTGGAGAAGTAGTGGATTTTGATGAAGTAATTGGTGAAGTGGATGTATGTATGTTACTAAGAGTACAACATGAAAAAGACATGCATGAAAAATGGGATTAACAAAGAAGAATACCATGAACAATTTGGATCTAACGCTACAAAAGATATGAAAAAGTTAAAAGAAACAGCCATTGTCATGCACCCAGCTCCTGTCAATAGAGATGTAGAAATTGCATCTGAATTAGTAGAGGCTCCAAAATCAGTTATTTTTGAACAAATGAAAAATGGAATGTTTATGAGACAAGCAATGATTGAAAAGTCATTAAAGATAATCAATTATAAAAAGGAGAAACTAATGTTACTTTTTAAAAATGGTCAAATTTTTAGAACAAGGATGTTTTAGTTCAAAAAGATCTTTTTAATTGATGGGATCATTCAAATTTCTGATTCAATTGAAAAATACTGAGCAAAAGTTTCTAGATTTAAAAGGAAAAATTTATTTCTCCTGGATTTATCGATGTTCATGTTCATTGGAGAGAACCGGGCTTTGAATATAAGGAAACGATTTATCATGCATCAAGAGCTGCAGCACGTGGTGGATTTACAACTGCAATGCCAATGCCGAACTTAAATCCTGTTCCAGATTGTTATGAAAATTTAAAAATTGCAATTAGATATTATTGAACGTGATTCAGTGATTCGTGCTATTCCTTTTGGAGACGATTACAAAAGGAGAGCAAGGAAAAGAGAATATGCCGATTTTAAAGAACTAGCAAATTTCGTTTTTGCCTTTAGTGATGATGGTCGTGGCGTTCAAGATGCGAATATGATGTTTGAATCAATGAAAGTTGCTGCAAGTCTTGATAAAGCGATTGTGGCTCATTGTGAAGATAATTCCACTGATTCGTGGTGGTTGTATGCACTGTGGAAGAAGAAGTAGAGAACTGCAATTGCCAGGTATTCCATCTGTTTGCGAGAAAGTGTTCAAAATTGCTCGAGATGTGTTGTTAGCAGAAGCAACAGGATGTCATTACCATGTTTGTCATGTTTTCTACAAAAAGAATCTGTCAGAGTCGTAAGAGATGCAAAAGCTGCTGGGATTAAAGTGACGTGAGGTATGTCCTCATCATTTATTAAGTAATGAAATGGATATTCCAGAAGACAATGGAATGTGGAAAATGAATCCACCATTAAGATCAGCTGAAGATCGCAATGCTTTTAATTTGCGGGACTATTAGATGGAACCATTGATGTAATTGCTACAGACCATGCACCTCATGCACCGCATGAAAAGGAATTAACAATGACAAAAGCAGCATTTGGAATAGTCGGTAGTGAAACAGCTTTTAGTCAACTTTATACAAAAATTTGTTAAACCAGGACTCTTTTTCATTAGATTTTTCTAGTGAAGAAGATGAGTGAAAATGTAGCAGATACCTTTTGGATTGCCATATGGTCGATTAAAAGAAAATGGATTCGCAGATTTAGTCGTTATTGATTTAGAAAAATCAATGGAGATTGATCCAAATCAATTTTTATCAAAAGGACGTAATACTCCTTATATTGGTGAGAAAATATATGGATTCCAGTGTTAACTTTATGTGAAGGAAACATTGCGTATCAAGATAAGGAAGTATTTTTCAGACTTATAGTTATGAATGATTTTGACAGTTAATAAGCAAATGAAAAATGGCAAAGGAGTATTTGTATGGATACTTATATGACAAGGGTTATCAGTAATGAAAAATTGCGGATAAAAATATTTCGAATGGAATTACAAAGGGATATCGTTCAAGAAATGACGACACCTGGACAATTTGTCAATATTAAAGTGAATAATAGTTATGAATTTCTATTAAGAAGACCGATTTCCATTTGCGAAATTAATCATGAAAAATCATTTGTCATCGTCTATCGAGCAGATGGAGCTGGAACGAAAGATTATCTCTGAATTAAAAGAAGGAGAAATAGTAGATATTTTAGGGCCACTTGGAAAAGGATATGATTTAGAAGTTTTTAGAAGAAGGACAAACAGCTCTGATTGTTGGTGGTGGAATTGGTGTGCCTCCATTGTAGGAATTAGCGAAACAATTTCAGAAAAAGGAATCCAAACTATTCATATATTAGGATTTAATAATATTAAAAGATGTCTTTTATGAAGATGAATTTGCACAACTTGGAACAACGTATATCGCAACTGCTGATGGTAGTTATGGTGAAAAAGGTTTTTGTAACAGATGTTATAAAAATATGCAGTAGATTATCATAAATATTTTAGTTGTGGACCATTTGCCATGTTAAAAGCCTTAACTCAAATGGATGAGGGAAAAATGGGTATGTATCGCTAGAAGAGCGAATGGCTTGTGGGAGTAGGAGCATGTTATGCCTGTGTTTGTGAGAAAAAGACGGCACAATTTCAAGAGTTTGTTATGATGGGCCTGTTTATGACACAAGAGATTAGCATTATAGGAGGAAATGATGAGCGAGAGATTACGAGTGAAATTACCAGGTTTAGATTTGAAGAATCCTATTATGCCAGCTTCTGGGTTGCTTTTGCATTTGGCTTAGAATATGCTCATTTTTATGATTTAAGTAAATTAGGCGCCATTATGATTAAAAGCAGCAACAAAAAGAACCAAGATTTGGGAAATCCAACTCCACGGGTGGCAGAAACTTCTAGTGGAATGTTGAATGCGATTGGGTTACAAAATCCAGGAGTGCATGAAATAATGGAGACTAAATTAAAAACTTTAGAAAAATATGATGTACCAATTATTGCGAATGTTGCAGGAAGTGAAATTGAAGACTATGTTTATGTTGCAGAACACATTAGTAAAAGCTCCCAATGTCCATGCATTAGAATTAAATATTTCTTGTCCAAATGTGAAGCATGGAGGGATTCAATTTGGAACAGATTCATGTATTGCAAGAACATTAACAGAAAAAGTAAAAGCAGCTTCTAGCGTACCTGTCTATGTAAAACTATCCCCTAATGTAACGGATATTGTTTCAATGGCAAAAGCCGTTGAAGAAGGTGGAGCAGATGGAATCACGATGATTAATACATTAGTTGGGATTCGTTTAGATAGAAAAACAGGGAAAAGCCCATTCTTGCCAATATAACGGGTGGATTATCTGGACCCAGCAATTAAACCTGTAGCCATTCGAATGGTCTATTTAGTATCGCAAGCAGTCAATATCCCTATTATTGGAATGGGCGGTATTATGGATGAATGGGATGTCGTTGATTTTATTTCAGCAGGAGCAAGTGCGGTGGCAGTTGGAACAGCAAACTTTACAGATCCGTATGTTTGTCCAAAAATTATTGACCGATTAGAAGGCGCCCTTAATGAATTGAGGGCTTGCATCATCTACTAGAGTTACGTGGACGAGCTTATCAATAAAGAAGGAGTCGTAGAATGAAAAAGAAGTCATTGTTGCATTAGATTTTTCCAACAGTGGAGGAATCATTAAAATTTTTAGAACAATTTGGAGACGAGAAATTATTTGTCAAAAATAGGACTAGAATTATATTTACAAAATGGACAAGTAGTTGTTAAACAAATTACTAGGACATAAAATTTTTTGGACTTAAAATTACATGATATTCCTAATACGGTTTATGGGGCTGCAAAAGGATTGGCTGCAGTTTCATGTGGATATTTTAACTGTACATGCTGCAGGTGGCTACGAAATGTTGAAAGCAGCAAAACAAGGGATGGTAGATGGTGGAAGTTTTGACACAAATGTTATTGCTATTACTCAATTAACTTCTACTTCAGAACAAGATATGAGAAAGTATCAATGTATCCCTCTTTCTTTAGAGGAAAGTGTCATTCATTATGCGAAGTTAGCAAAACAAAGCAGGGTTTAGATGGAGTTGTTTCATCTGTTTGGGAAGTTGGAAAAATTACAGAAAAATTGTGGAGAGGACTTCTTAAAAGTGACTCCCAGGAATTCGACTTGAAACAGATGAAGTAGGCGATCAAAAAGACGTGTGGCAACTCCTAAAGTAGCAAGTCTTGAAGGAAGTACTCATATCGTTGTAGGTCGTTCAATTACAAAGGCAGAAAAATCCAGTAGAAGTGTATCATTTTATTAAAGAACAATTTACAAAATAAAGGAGAAGAGTATGACATTAGAACGTAAACTTACAAAGAATTATTAGCGATTCAAGCTGTAGCATTAAGACCAAATGATTATTTTACATGGACATCAGGCATTAAATCACCAATTTATTGTGATAATCGAATTACAATGTCTTATCCAAGTATTCGTAGAGAAATTGCTGCAGGAATGGTAGAAGTCATAAAAGAAACATATCCAGCAGTAGAAAGTCATAGCTGGAACTGCAACAGCAGGTATTCCTCATGCTGCTTGGAGTCAGTGAATTGTTAGATTTACCGATGATTTATGTTCGAGATTCTGCAAAAACATGGAAAAACAAATCAAATTGAAGGAAGAGTATTAGAAGGGACAAAAAGTAGTTATTATTGAAGATTTAATTTCTACTGGTTTGTCATCTTAAAAGTCGCAAAAGCTCTAAGAGAAGCTGGATGCTGAAGTGTTAGGCGTTGTAGCCATCTTTTAGTTATGAGATTAAACTAAAGCGCATGAGCTGCTTTTGACAGAGGCAGGGTGGAGTATATTACCCTAACCAATTATCCTGTTTTGGTAGAGGAAGCTGTTGCGATTCAGATTATATTCACCAAGATGATGGAAAAATTATTAGAGTGGCGAAATGAATTAAACTTAAAATACGAGATTGGAAAAACTTCAATCTCGTTTTTAATCAACATGGTAGACAGTACAGGTGTTCTTAAGAACTTTTTATGAAAAGTTTATTTTTGGTTTTTCTACTGAATACTAATTTCAACAAAAGTTATCAGCATAAATAATATCTAAATCATCACAGTTCTGTATGCAACAAACGATGAACTACAAATTCAATTTCATTATCTTTTAACACGACGTTTACGGTTAATAATAACGATATCTTTATAGTAGCAGCATCTTCATAAATAACAGTTGTTTGACCTAAAGAATACACTTTTACAAAAATGCATCCCGTATTGGCTTAATTGTTCTTTAACAAGTTTTTAAGTGACTATTGGTAATATCAATTAACTTCATTTTTCATACACCCTTTACTGTAATCTCTTTCTACTATTATACTCTTTTTCTGAAAAATTCGTTATTAAAATTCAAAAACAAAAAGCTTTTTATAAAAGAGTAGATGGAAAGTATGATAAAAATTATTAAAAATGTGAATAGAAATAGTTGTTAAAATTATAAAAACATGGTAACCTAACTAAATGAGAGGACTGTATCCGTTTGCTAGGTTTTTTTGCAACTGTTACAATCCTTAATAAAAAAATTTTATTTTTAAAGGAGTTTTTCATGGAAAAAGAAAGAATATCACGTAATTGCAGAAACAGGAATTCACGCTCGTCCAGCGACATTATTAGTTCAAACAGCTAGCAAATTTGCTTCAGATATTCAATTAGAATACAAAGGTAAATCTGTTAACTTAAAAATCAATTATGGGCGTTATGTCATTAGGGTGTTGGTCAAGGTGCTGACGTAGTTATTACAGCTGATGGTGAAGATGCAGCAGAAGCTCTTGCTGGAATCGAAGAAACACTTAAAAAAAGAAGGATTAGCTGAGTAATATGAAACCAACTTTACAAGGTATTGCAGCCAGTGATGGCATTGCAATCGCAAAAGTTTATACATTAACTGAGCCAGATTTAAGCTTTACAAAAATTAGTGTAGAAGACACAGATAAAGAAATCTCTCGTTTAGAAGAAGCTTTTAGTAGTATCGACTAAAAGAGATTGAATTAATTAAAGAAACAGCATTAAAAGAAATTTAGGAGAAGAAGAAGCTCAAGTATTTGAAGCTCACTTAATGGTTTTAAGTGACCCTGAATTAGTAGGTCAAGTAAAAAGATGCGATTATTTCTCAAAAAGTTAATGCTGAACATGCTTTAAAAGAAGTTTCAGATATGTTTATTAGCATTTTTGCTGGTATGGAAGATAATCCATACATGCAAGAACGATGCAGCTGATATTCGTGACGTTTCAAAACGTATTTTTAGCGAATTTATTAGGTGTTAAAATCCCTAGCCCGGCTACAATCAAAGATGAAGTAGTAGTTGTTGCTGGAGATTTAACTCCAAGTGATACAGCACAATTAAATCGTAAATATGTTAAAGCGTTCGTAACAGATATCGGTGGACGTACTTCTCACTCAGCAATTATGGCTCGTTCATTAGAAATCCCTGCAATTGTAGGTACAAAAGAAATTACATCATTAGCTAAAGATGGTGATTTAATCATTATTGATGGTTTATCAGGGAGATGTATTCTGAAATCCTTCTGAAGATGTGGTGCTGAATACCGTGCTAAAAAGCAGAAGCATTTGCAGCGCAACAAGCTGAATGGGAAAAATTAAAAGATGCTGATACATTTACAAAAGATGGTCATCAAGTTGAATTAGCAGCAAATATTGGAACTCCAAAAGATTTAGAAGGAGTAATCCATAATGGTGCTGAAGGTGTTGGGTTATACCGTACAGAATTCTTATACATGGATTCTCATGATATGCCAACTGAAGAAGATCAATTTGAGGGCTTATAAAGCAGTATTAGAAGGCATGAATGGTAAACCTGTTGTTGTTCGTACAATGGACATCGAGTGGGGATAAAGGATACCATATTTACCATTACCACACGAAATGAATCCATTCTTAGGATACCGTGCTATTCGTATTTCATTAAATGAACCTGAAATGTTCCGTACACAATTACGTGCATTATTACGTGCATCAGTATATGGAGAAATTACGTATCATGTTCCCAATGATTGCGACATTAAAACGATTTCCGTGGAGCAAAAGCATTATTATTAGAGAAGAAAAAGCTAAATTAGTTGCAGAAGGTGTTGCAGTTAGCGATGACATTCAAGTAGGGATTATGATTGAAATTCCTGCAGCAGCAGTATTAGCACATCAATTTGCAAAGAAGTTGATTTCTTCAGTATTGGAACAAATGACTTAATCCACATACAATGACTGCTGACCGTATGAACGAACGCGTTTCATACTTATACCAACCATATAATCCATCAATCTTAGCATTAATTAAACATGTGATTGATTCAGCACATAAGAAGGGTAAATGGGCTGGAATGTGTGGAGAAATGGTTTGAGATCAAACAGCTGTACCATTACTTGTTGGTTTAGGCTTGGATGAATTCTCAATGTCTGCATCAGGCGTATTAAAAACACGTAGCTTAATTTCTAAATTAACATTAGAAGAAATGAAAGCATTAGCAGATAAAGCCATCAATGAATGTGCAACAGTACAGAAGTTGAAGCTTTAGTTGAAGAAGCAGTTTCAAAATTATAATTTGAAATGATTTGGTTGTTCGACAAATCCCTGTTGGTGAGAAATCACCGACAGGATTTTTTATATACAAAAAGAGAAATCCAGGTTATGATTAAGTCGACGAAAACTAAAAACCAAAGGAGGATTTCTCTCATGGATTATTATATGCAAAATTACTAGGATTAACAGAAGAAAATTTTATCACGGATGAAAATTGGTTAGAAACACTAACAGAAAATCATGAAACAGTTCATAAAATTAAAGGAACTTGGACCGATTCTTGTACTTCTTGTCTGTATTGTTCTAGTGAAAATGTCATTAAACATTCTCCTATGGAACATAAAATTAGAATTCCACACCTATTCGGTAGTAAGACCATTTTAGATTTGAAAATACAACGATTCATCTGTAAAGAGTGCCATAAAACATGGGTGGTAGAATGCCCTCTTGTTGCTAAAAACAGTAATATTTCTTATGATTTAGAGTGCCAAATTATGTTGTATTTAAAAGAAAACTTTTCTAGAAAAACAATCGCTAAACTTCTTTCAATTTCTGATAAGACTGTTGAAAAGAGTGATGAAGAAGTTTAAAGTAAAAACAATGCAGCAGTATAACTACTTTACCTAAAGTGCTTTTGTTTAGATGAATTTAGAGGCGTTAAAACGCAACAAGGAAAAATGAATTTCATTTGTTTAGATGGTGAAAATCGTCAATTAATTGATATTTTACCTGGAAGAACACTCCACGAATTAATTTCATTCTTTATGAAGTTCTCTCGTAAACAACGTTTAAAAGTGAAATATTTAGTGATAGATATGAGATGCTTCTTATCAAAAATCTTATTAAAACTGTATTTCCAAACGCTGTTATCGTAGTAGAGTCGATTCCATATCATTCAACATATGAATCGTAATTTTAATCAACTTCGAGTTGTGATTATGAAGCAATTTTTCTGCTAAATCCATACAGCAGAAGACATTAAAAACGTTACTGGAAAGTACTTTTAAAAACCTAGTGATGAATTAGATGAAGAAAAACTAAGTACAATTATCACTTCAAAAACTTATCTAACTCAAGCCCAATTGGCAGAAAAATTATTGAGTTTTGATGAAGTGTTATCAGATGCATATGATTTTATTCAAGAACTTAGAAAAAGCTACAAGAAGAAAGATTATGAGGCATTTATGACATGCATAAAAGAGATACCAAAACAATTACCTTATGAATTTAAGAAGAAGTTTGAAGTATTCAAAACGTTTTAAGGATGGCATTTATCAAGCATTCACGACAGGACATTCCAATGGAGCTATTGAAGGAACGAATAATTTCATTAAAGTGATTAAACGTGTGGCATATGGATATCGAAATTTTGAGAATATGAAATTAAGAATTAAGATTATCAAAAGGGTGTTTCTTTTGCGGTCAATAGAAAATCATTATGATTTAAGAGAGGTTGTATAGAGTCGTTTTAACTTGACAATGAGCCTCTATGGGCATGTTGAATTGGGGAAAAACGAAAAATAATATCAAATTTCACAGCCCTCCCAAAACCGCTAATCGCGGATAACATGCCCCTGCTCATTATAAAGTTAAAACTAGATTTCATTCATAGTTATGTTTGTGGTGGTTTCATCAATAGATTAAATATTTCAGTTTCTCCCACCTTATTTATTAAAAATTAAAGACTTAATTTGGTGTTACATTTGATTCACCAACAGAATTTGTCGATGAGCCAATGATTTAGAGTGAGGTATATCTCACTCTTTTGTTCTAACGATGTATATGTCGATAAGCAAAAATCGACTAAGATTCTAAATTTGAGACAATTGTTTTTGATATTGAAGAATAAAGGAGAAGTATCATGATTGAATTAGGAATTAGTACTTTTGGTGAAACAACTGAAATTGAAGAAACAGGCATTACTCCTACACATGATGAACGCATTCGTGAATTAATAGAAGAGATGAAATTAGCAGATGAAGTGGGCTTGGATATTTATGCGATTGGTGAGCATCATCGTAAAAAGATTTTGCGGTTTCAGCGCCAGAAATTATATTGGCAGCAGGAGCAGCTGTTACAAAGAATATTAAATTGAGTTCAGCAGTAACAGTGTTATCTTCTTCAGATCCAATACGAGTGTATCAACAATATGCAACTATTGATGCTATTTCAAATGGACGAAGTGAAATTATGGTAGGACGTGGCTCTTTTACAGAATCATTCCCACTGTTTGGTTATAGTTTATCCAACTATGAAGAATTATTTGATGAAAAATTGGAGATGCTTGAAAAAAATTAAGGGAAGAAGAAATATTAGATTGGCAAGGGAAGTTTACTCAAACAGTTAATCATAAAGGAGTATATCCACGTGCTGTTCAACAAGATTTTCCGATTTGGGTGGCAACTGGTGGAAATGCAGAATCTACTGTTAAAATTGCACGAAAAGGGTTGCCGATTGCATATGCCATTATTGGTGGAAAAGTAAGAGAATTTTAAAGGATTAATAAATTATTATAAAAATTGGAATTGCATCAGGGTACTCTGAAAAACAATTAAAAGTAGCATCTCATTCTTGGGGATTTATTGCTGAAAACAGATGATGAAGCGATTCAAAAATATTTCCATCCAACTAAACAAGTTGTCGATGCTATTTCAAAAGACCGTCCATTTTGGCAACCATTAACATTTTGAACAATATTTATCAAATATTAGTCCAGAAGGAGCAATGCTAGTTGGTAGCCCTGATACAGTAGCCAATAAATTAATTAAAATGATTAATGTATTGGGGCTAGATCGCTTTTATGTTACATTTACCATTGGGTTCTATGCAACATGAAGATATTTTTAAAAAGCGATTGAATTATTTGGATGTGAGGTTGCTCCAAAAGTACGAGCGTATTTTTGAAAATAAATAAAAATGCTAATCGTATGAGAAATCAACCGCTTTTTAGTGCTCAATTGAAGGAAAAAGTTAAAGAAAGATACTAGGAAGTAATTTTTCATTGCATGTAACAAAATCAAAGAGTATAATGATGGAAAAATGTAAATAGGGGTGTTTATATGAAAAAAGATAAAATTTTTCAATTGGTTTTCACAGCCATTTTAATTTCAATTATTATTTTACAAAGTTTTTATTCCATTTTTTTAGGGAATTTACCATTAGTAGTCATTGATATTACGATTATTCATATTACAGTGATTATTGGTGCTTGTATAATGGGAGTGGCAAACGGGATTATTACTAGGAACGGTTTGGGGTGTATGCTCTTTTATTCGAGCATTTACTTCAGGAAGTGCCATTAGTTTATTAGTGTTTACAAATCCTTTAATTTCAATTGTTCCTCGAGCACTAGTTGGATTACTTTCCGGACTACTTTTCGTAGCTTTACAAAAAGTTATTTCATCTAATCATTTGAGAATGAGTATTGTAGGAGCATTCGGAAGTTTATTAAACACAACTCTAGTATTATCTTTAATTTATTTCATATAGGAAATCAATATGCTGAAAAATTACAAAAACTCTTGGTGAATTGCCAGTATTTTTAATGACGATTGTTGGAACAAATGGAGTTCCAGAAGCAATTGCTTCTGCTATTATTGTACCAGTTGTGGGTGGAGTTCTTTTTAAAAATTAATGGAAAAACGGAGAATGAAGAATGCTTAATCAAAAGAAAGTAGCAGTATATGTTACAGGAGGAATGCAGCATATAAAGCTCTTTTATTTGTAAGATTATTAATTAAAGAAGGTGCACAAGTAAAAGTTGCAATGACTCAAGCAGCTTGTCAATTTGTTTCACCCTTTGACGTTTCAAGTATTAACGAAAGAAAAAGTAATGGTGGATACTTTTGATGAAAAATGACCCATCAGTTGTTCAACATATTCATTTTTGCAGACTGGAGTGAATTAGCGATTGTCATCCCAGCAACAGCCAATACAATTGCAAAGATGGCAAATGGAATTGCAGATACTTTTTGTGACAAGTGCATTACTTTGCTACAACTGCTCCTAAAGTGATTGTTCCTGCTATGAATGAACATATGTGGGAAAATCCAGCTACAGTGAAGAAATTGTACCCAATTACAAAAGAGGGTGTTCATTTCATTGAACCAACGGTGGGTTTCTTAGCAGAAGGATATTCAGGAAAAGGAAGATTACCTGAACCTGAGGAAGTTCTGCAACAAATAAAAGAAATGAATTTGTTTGAGCAAGAAGAACAGCCATTATTAGGGAAAAAGTTTTAATTACGGCAGGTGGAACGAAAGAAAGAGATTGATCCAGTTCGCTATATTTCGAATGATTCTTCTGGGAAAATGGGGTATGCATTAGCAGAAGATGCTGTCAAAAAAGGTGCAGAAGTTATTTTAATTTCTGCGACAACTACTTTACCTGTTCCTAATGGATTGAAAATTGAGTATGTTGAATCTGCTAGAGACATGCAAGAAAAAGTATTGAATCATTTTTCATCAGTAGACATTGCCATTATGGTAGCTGCAGTATCAGATTATCGAGTAAAAGAACCAGCAACTCAAAAATGAAAAACAGATGATGAAGATGAAATTACTTTAACTCTAGTCAAAAATCCAGATATTTTAAAACAATTAGAAGTTTGAAAAAGAAGGGCAAACAGTTATCGGATTTGCAGCAGAAACGCATCAAGTCATTGAGTTTACTAAACAAAAGCTAGTTAAGAAAAATGCAGATTTTTATTATTGCAAATGATGTTTCAGATCAGTCTATTGGTTTTTGGTGCCGATATGCATCAAGTAACTATTCTATCAAAAACAGGTGAAGAAATTTTTATTACCTAAAGTTTCTAAACATTTATTAGCAAAAAGAAATTTGGAAGAATTTAATTCAGCATTTATAAAAATTAAATAAAAATGACTTTTCTAATCTAGCATAGTTTAACTCTGTGACTATATGAAAAGTCTTTTTGTTGCGATTAAGGAAAACAAAAAGGAATATTGTCAAAAAAATATAAAGAAAAATCAGAAAACATCCCTTGTTTTATTAAAAACTGTGGGAAAAGCTATTCCAGTGGTCGAATTTGTGCTATAATGATGAAGGGTTTATTAGGCATGAGAGGAGTAGATATGAAAACAGAACATCAAATGCCAGAATTTATGAAAAATCATTATACTTTAAAAAGCAGAGGAAGTATTGCAAAAGAAAAAGCGACGTTGTTTTTCAAACGTCTTTTTGACATCTGTTTGTCATTAATTCTTTTGGTCATATTATCACCAGTATTTCTAGTTTTAAGTATTTGTATTAAGCTAGAAGATGGTGGGCCTATCTTTTATCGACAGCAACGAATTACGACATATGGAAGAAAGTATTTAGAATTTTTCAAATTCCGTACAATGGTAATGAATGCCGATAAAATGGGACCATTAGTAACTCAGGATAATGATTCAAGAATTACAAAAATCGGGAGAAAAGATTAGAAGTTTCCGTTTAGATGAAGTACCACAATTGATTAATGTGTTAATTGGAGATATGAGTTTTTGTAGGAACTCGTCCTGAAGTACAGAAGATACGTAGATGCCTATTCTGGAAGAAATGATGGTTTACATTATTGTTACCAGCAGGAATCACTTCAAAATCAAGTATTGAGTTTAGAAATGAAGCAGATAAAATTTCTACAAATGGATGGAGCAAGGATTAACAGCTGATGAAGCGTATATCCAAAAAGATCCTTCCAGATGCAATATAATATTGATTATATTGAAAAGTGAAGTGTTGCTCAAGATATAAAAGTAATGCTTCAAACTGTATTTGCTGTTTTAAAATAGTAAATAAACAATCGGAGGTTAAGAGACATGATTAGAAACATTCCATTTTCACCACCAGATATTAGCAATCGAGAAATTGAATTAGTAACAGAAGTGCTTAAATCAGGTTGGCTTACAACTGGACCAAAAACAAAAGAGTTTGAAAGACAATTAGCAGCTTATTTAGGAACGGATAAAACAGTTTGTTTAAATTCAGCAACAGCTGCATTGGAATTAGCTTTACGAGTATTAGGAATTGGTGAAGGAGACGAAGTCATCGTTCCTGCCTATACTTATACAGCTTCATGTAGTGTCATCGAACATGTTGGAGCAACTCCAGTATTAGTAGATATTCAAGAAAACCACTATGAAATGAATTATGATTTATTAGAACAAGCGATAACACCAGCAACTAAAGTCATTATTCCAGTTGAATTAGGTGGAGTTCCTTGTGATTATACTCGTATTTTTGAAGTAGTGAGAGAAAAAAGATTTATTTTCAGCAAATAATGCCTTGCAAGCTCGCTTTTAATCGAATCATTGTAGTTTCAGATTCAGCTCATGCGATGGGAACAACAATTAATGGCTTATCAGTTGCTCAAGTGGCTGACTTTACTTCTTATTCATTCCATGCAGTTAAAAATTTAACAACTGCTGAAGGTGGTTGTATTACTTGGAATCTAAGAATGGATTAGATGATGAAGAAATTTATCGAGCTTTTTCCAAATTTATTCCTACATGGACAAACAAAGATGCCTTAGCGAAGACAAAACCAGGTTCATGGGAATATGATATTGAAATTCCAGGGGTACAAAATGTAATATGGCAGATATTATGGCAGCCATTGGTTTAGCTCAATTAGAGCGCTATGAAGGAATTTTAAATCGTAGAAAAGAAATCGTAAACCAATTAGATGCTGGGTTAAAATCTGAACTTATTCAAGTGTTGCCACATCAAACAGATCATTATGAATCTTCAAGACATTTATATATTACAAGGTAAATGGGGCTTCTTACGAACAAAGAGGTTTGATTATTGAAAAAATGGCAGAGCGTGGTATTTCATGTAATGTGCATATAAACCATTGCCATTATTAACAGCCTATCAAAAATTTAGGATTCGATATTAAAGATTATCCTCAAAGCTTATCGTTATTTTGAAAATGAAGTGACCTTACCATTACACACTTTACTAACGGACGAAGATATTCAGTATATTATTCAAAACTATAAAGAAGTCGTTCAAGAGTGTAGAAGCTTAATGATGGAGTAAGGAGAAGTGTGAGATGAATAATCGATTAAAAATTTTATTACTATTCGTATTAGACTCAATCATCGTATTAGGTTCTGTATTTTTAAGTTTTAGACTTGTAACAGAGGGACTTATTCTGTAACATTCATGCCTTAACCGTTACAACATTATTATCTCTAGCAGCTTATTATGTATTTTCCTATTTCTTAAATTTATATTGGGAGAGATTGGGGAATATGCGAGTGTTTATGAAGTTATTACTGTTGTAAAAATGTGTTAGTGCTGCAGTCATTGTTTCAATAATTGCAGGAATTGTTTGGTTCAAAAACTTTAGTGACTTGGCGATTTGTAGTAGTATTATGACTATTACTTGTCTGTGCAGTGGTGGCGTTCTGTTTATCGATGCGTATTTTTAGAGAGTACTTTGTGAGATAGCGTTGTTATGGAAAAATGCAAAAGTCAACTTTAATTGTTGGTGCAGGAGCAGCCGGAACATTATTGGTTCGTCAAATGTTAATGCATCCAAAAAGTGAGAATGATGCCAGTAGCCTTTGTTGATGATCCTGAAAACAAAGAAAAAGATATTTATGCGGGTTCGAATTTTTAGGAACTACAAAAGATATTGAAAAATTGATTCAGCATATGGGCGTTACTAAAGTTGTTATTGCAATGCCTTCGTTACCAAATAAAAATTAAATGAAGGTCTATGATGTTGCACGTAAAACTGGTGCAGAATGCGTCATTCTTCCAAATATCGATGAAGTGATGTCAGGAAACTTGCATGTACAACAATTAAGAAATGTTGAAATTGAAGATTTGATAGGACGTGATCCAGTTGAATTGGATCAAACATTAATTGAAAAACAATTACGTGGGAAAAACGAATTTTAGTAACTGGGGCAGGGTGGGCTCCATCGGTTCTGAAATTTGTCAGACAAGTTTCTTCATTCCGTCCAAAAGATTAATTATTTTTAGGCCATGGAGAAAATAGTATTTATCAATTAGATATGGAATTACTTGAAAATATGCGGGAACATTTTTAGAATTACGCCTGTAACTTGCGAGATGTTCAAGATAGAAAACGTATGAGTGATGGAAAAATACCGTCCAGATGTTGTATATCATGCTGCTGCACATAAACATGTGCCTTTAATGGAGATTAATCCAAGAGAAGCAGTAAAAATAATATTTTAGGAACTCGTAATGTTGCAGAAGCTGCGAATCATGCTAAAGTAAAAACTTTTGTAATGATTTCAACAGATAAAAGCCGTTAACCCTCCGAATATTATGGAGCAAACAAAACGCCTATGTGAAATGATTGTTCAAGATATGGCAACGAAAAGTGATTCAACGAAATATGTAGCTGTACGTTTTGAGAATGTATTAGGATCAAGAGGTTCTGTTATTCCATTATTTAAGAAACAAATTGCTAAAGGTGGTCCAATTACAGTAACTCACCCAGATATCGTTCGTTACTTTATGACGATTCCGGAAGCCGCACAATTAGTAATTCAGGCTGGCTCTCTAGCACGTGGAGGAGAAATCGTAAGTAGATATGCGTGAAACCAGTACGTATTGTTGATTTAGCGAAAAATCTAAATCCGTCTCATCGGGTTTACAGTGAAGATGATATTGAAATTAAATTTACTGGTTTTACGTCCTGGTGAAAAATGTATGAAGAGTTATTGAACGAGGGAGAAATTAATCCAAAAACAAATCTTCCCTAAAATTCATATTGGATTGCGGACAATTCAAAAATTGATCGTGTTTATGACTTTTATTGAAAAGTTTGAAGATTATTCAGAACAAGAATTACACGATGAATTAATTGATATTGCGAATAAAAAGAAAATAAAATAGAGAAGGCTGGACAATGCTCCAGCCTATCTTTTCATAAACACAAATTAAGGAGAAAGTATGTTAGTTTCAGTATCATTAGCGCTTATAACGAAGAAAATTATTTACCAGCAATCTTTAAAAAGTTTAGTACATCAAACTTAGTCCACATAAACAAATTGAGATTGTTTTAATTAATGCTATGTCAACAGACCAAACAAGAAGTTTTAATGAATGAATTTCAAGAAAAATATCAACATGAATTTTTATGCAATTAAGATTTTTGATAATCCAAAGAAAACATGAATACAGGTTTAAATTTAGGTTTAAACATTCCGATGGGGATTGTTATTTAAAAATTGATGCTCATTCTCATATTCCAGAAGATTTCATTGAAAATAATGTGAGATGTGATTGAAAGAGGAGAAAAGAGTTTGTGGGGGAAGAAGACCAACGATTGTTGAAACAAATGATGAATTAGCTAAAACATTGCATATTGTGAAAGAATCTGCATTAGGGAGTGAGTATCGCTAATTATCGTAAAGGTGATGAGGGTCGTTATGTCGAGTTCTGTGTTCAAGGTAATGTGTCATAAAGAAGTAATTGAAAAAGTAGGATATTTTGGGACGAAAAATTAGTTCGTACGGAAGATAATGAATTTCATTGTCGTAGTTCGAAATGGATTTAAAGATTTGCTGATACTTTCGATTGAATCTTTCAATATGTTCTGACCAACCTACTCAAAAAATGTTAAAACAAAATACGGAAGTGGTTGTTGGATTGGATTAACAAGTCATGTTTTGTCGTGAATGTTTATCTTTATTCACTTTGTACCTGGAATTTTTGTGAGTACCTTATTAGCAACGATTTTAGTTGCTGGAATTTCTACATTACCATTCTTATTATTAGTGAGTGTTGTATTATAGTAATTATCGGTTTATCTATTTTCGAAATTTCAACACATCCATTTCATAACACTCGATTATTGATTCCATTTATGATGATTTCTGTCCATATGTCTCATGGAATTAGACTATTCGTGGCTGGATTGAAGGTTTTTGGTGGAAAAACTTATTTTTGAAAATAATGAGCAGTAAAATTATTAAAAAGTAGTAAATCTCTCCTCAAGATTAAGAGGAATTATGGTATAATAAATTGATTATAGATAGAGAGAGGTTGAAAAGTTTGAGTAGAGTTGAAAATCATATTCATATTCATAAAAGAAGAAAATGGACAATATTGTATTTAGCAGCAACTCAATTACGGTAAACAGGGAGCTTATATTCGTGCTCGATTAGCAAAAGTGGAAAACACAATTCACCAGAGGTGAAACCGTTAATTTACGTGAAAAAGAAATTAAGGATAATGATAGTTTTCTGTTTTATTGTGGGATTGATAATGACTATGGACTGAACAGAAGTTGGTCGTAGTGATACAGTAGTTGTAACTGTGAATGAAAAACTAGAAAAACAACAATCATTAAGTATTCCGAGAGTTCTATACAGAAATTATTGGCTATGGAACTAATGATAAAATTAATCACGCTTATGCATTTGGACAAGAAAGAGATGTCTATTAATAGCGTTCAAAAATATGTTAAATATTCCGATTGATTAATATGCAGCGGTCGATATGGAGGACTAATGACCTTAGTGGATGCTGCTGTGGGTTGGATGATTACTCCAGTACTAGTCACTTATGGAGGGAATCGTTGACAGAAGGCGTCGATCGTCATGTGGATGGAGAAGCAGCTTTTAAGATATGCAAAGAATGCGAATGATGATCCTGAAGGTGATGGGACGTCAAAAGAGACAGCAATATGTGATTCAAAAATTAGTTGAAAATTATTGAAATATCACTTCTGTCACTGCTATGAAGAAATTTTAAAACATTAGAAAATTCTGTTCGTACAAACTTTACATTAGATAAATTATTATCTGTTAAAAATAATTATCAAAACTCAAAAATTTTGAAAAGTGATAAAATTAATGGGGCAGGTACAATGATTGGTGGTATTTATTATTTCGTTGTTCAGAAGAGAAAGATTGCGTATTTCAAATGTTTTACGCAGAAAACTTAGGACTTAGAAAAGTGGATTCGTTAAAACATATCGAAACAAATGAAACACAAAGTTGTACCGGATGTGGAAAATCATCAACCGGTAAATCCGTCGTTCTATCAAGAAGAAATCGCAGATGAGTATGTTGGAACCAGCGCGCACCACAGGTTGAAAACCAACAACCTGTAACGCGTGGCAATCCAGTAGCACCCACTACTGTGATACAACCCACTTCATCAACTGGTCAAAAACGGATGATAAAAAGTTGAGACGACTAAAAATACTCAACCGACTCAGCCAGCTCAACCGGTTCAACCAAGTCAACCAACGACTGTGTACCCTACAAGAACTGAAACAAGTTCACTGAAGACTGCTCCAGCACCAACTAATACAAGCACCAGAACATAGCTTCAACAGAGCAAATGGTTCAAACAATTAATAATCAATAATATAAATAGAATTTGAGGAAAGTAAATGGTAGAACATCACGATTTTGGTCTTCGTTCAAAAAGGAGACAAAAAGAGGAAAAACTGTTATTTATCTTTATACTGATGACAGCTTTATTAGTAGGAGCTTACTGTTTTGTTGATAAATTGAATTTATTTCATCAAACAGTTAATACAATTACACAGATGTAGGGAATCGACTGGAGAAGAAGCAAAGAAATCATTGAAAAATGCTAAACCTATTAATGTTTTTATTATTAGGGATTGATAATGGGGGCATATGGTCGACCGGAGATGGACGTGAGTGATACAGTGCTTTTATTAACAGCTGATCCAGGTGAAGAAAAAGGCTCAATTATTAAGTATTCCTCCGTGATACTTATACTGAAATTGTTGGTATGAAAACACGATAAAATTAATCATGCTTATGCATATGGTCAAGCTAAAATGGCGATTAATTCTGTAGAAAATTATTTGACACTAACATTGATTTTTATGGAAATTATATATGTCGGATTAATAAATTTGTAGATGCAGTTGGTGGCATTGAGTGACAAGTCCGTTAACTTTCACTTATGAAGGACGTTCATTTGAAGAAGGGAAAACAGGAATTATTAGACGGAAGAGTGCTTTACGATATCGCAAGAATGCGTTATGATGATCCTGAAGGGGATTACGGTCGTCACGTCGAAAGAATAGTCATTGAACAATCAGTGATGATGTCCTTTAATTCTATTACAAATTTTGAAAAATTATGAATGCTGTTAGTAAAAATGTAAAACTGATATTCCAATTGGAAGAATTATGGCTTTATACTTATGGACCATACATCTGACCATTTTAGAACAAGCTTTTATTGAAAAGAACGTTCATTATTATTAACAAATTCAATTGGAGAACAAATTACTATTCTTATGCAACGGATGAAGAGTTATTAGAAAAATCAAACTTAATTCGTTCATATTATTTAGGTCAAAACCTGTTAAAACTTATCCATCATTACATCAAAGAGAAAATTTGGCTATATTTAACTCACACTCATAGAAAGAAGGAAGTCGAATGATTTACGCTGAACACTGCTAGCTGGTACAGGATGTCAAACTGCATGGAGATTATAGCCTCAAACAGTGTAACATTGGGTAACAAAAGCAATTACGTATGCATGCATCGAGAGAATTTTATTTGTTCCAGATATTGATGTGATTTAATAGCAGCCGTTCATCAGAATCGACGAGACTTTGAAGATTTAATCAATCAGCATGTACTTAGCACAAAGACATTCGTGTTATCTCAGGTGGGAAAAGGACTACGAAACGATAGTATTGAATGTATTCACGATATTCAAGACATCTGGCGAAACGACAGATGATATTTTAATTATCGTGCGATGGTGCGTTCGACCCATTTGTCGGCATCGAATGATTCCAAGAAAATATATGCCAAGCGACAGAGAGCATGATGTAGCAGATGATCGCTGCTCTGCAAATGAGCTATACGGTTGGAATCGGTAGATGGAGAAGTTATTTCTACCTATTCCAAATCGTACACATATGTAATCAAGGACAAACGTCACTAAACTTTCAAGGTGCATAAATGTCAAGATATTTACGAATCGATGGAAGAAGAAGTGAAACAAATTTTTGACAGATGCTTGTAAAGTATTTTGTGTTAAATAATACTCCTGTTGGATTAAGTTCAAGGGAATATTCAAAATATTGTATCTGATTACTACAGTAACGTCTGAAAAATCATGGAAACGATGTTGGGAGAGATCCTGAAGTGATTAATCGGAGTTTTATCAATTGATTCGTCCAGCTACTATTTTTCTGTGAAATATAAGAAGACGCTTGAAATGGAGCAAGAAGATACAGTAGTCAGTTAGACCAAATTATGATATTGCATTATGTCATGGAGACCACCGTTATTTCCAAGGAGCACGACCACCATTTTACATGTAAAGTAATTACTCAATGGCATTAATTCACGAGGCGTCAGTGGAATTGTTGTGAGTGATGCTTCTGGAACGTATAAACCCAGGAGATAAGGTTGTCATGATTCCAAACCAACCTCCAAAAGAAGAATTTGAAGAGGAACAGAATTTTATGAAAGATTATGTAACTGGCGGATATTTTTCGTTCATGCGGACATGATGGATTTATGAGAGAATTTGTTACACTCCTATCGTGTGTGAAACTATGCTGAAACAATTCCACTCAAAAGTAGCTGCGATTACAGAATTTGTTTCCGTTGGGATTCATGGAATTACAAGAATGAAACAGTAGCACATTCAAAAAGAGATCGTATTGTGGTACGTTCGAAGTTTGCATGTTATGTTGCGACACTTGCACAAAGAAAATTCCTCAACTCAACGATTATTGTGGTTGGAAAAATCATGATAAATTACGTTTATTCTCTTTTGCAGATGGGAGTTTATGATGTGAGTGAAATTGAAGATGATTTCACGTTTGATCATGCGTCGAATGTGTTGGTAGGAACGAACTCAAGAAGCTTATCGAGATATTAATTAAACATATTAGACCACAAGGTGCTGTTATAATGATGGGGGTTAGTGAATTTGAAGTACCATTAAATACACGAGACATTTTAGAAAAGGTTTAACGTGGGTTGGTAGCAGTTCACGATCAGGTCGTGAAGTTTTTGAAGGGCTGTTGTTCAAATGATGGAACGTCTCTTGGCATTCAAGATTGAGTTTAATTATTCGTGAGATCAAATAAAATTCAAGATATTCAAGATATTTATCATTTCTTTGAAGAAGATACTGTTACACCATTTAAGACATGCAGTTTGCGAAATGGGATATTTAATAATGAGGTGAAATCCATGGAACCACTTCAGAGAAGTGTTTAGAAATGGCAGAGTATTTCGTTCAATTTTGTAAAGAAAATGATTTACTTTGCTACTTATGTGGTGGAGGAGCACGTTGGGACTTTACGACATAAAGGATTTATTCCTTGGGATGATGACTTAGATTTCTTTGTGCCAAGAAAAGATTATGAAAAATTAGCGATAACTGTGGCCACAAAAGCTGATAGTCGTTATCAGCTTTCTAAAAAGTAATGAAAAATTGTTAGACCGTAATTTATTTATTACGATAAGAGATACACGACAACATGTATTAAACCTTATCCAACAAGATTTGGATATTCCACATGGATTATTTGCAGATGTCTACCGGCTGGTTATTATCCAACTAATGAGCTATCTGACGAAAACAAGTGATAGCTGCTGGTCTCATTCACTGTTTTGTGCTCAAACTATTCCAGAAAAGCATGGTGGAATTATGAAGTTGAGGTCTAAGATTTTATTAGCACTCCTTGTTCCTTCTAAAAACTTCGTTATAAAATTTGGAAAGCCGAAGCTGAAATGACCAAACATACACAAAGAAGAAAGTGATGGGATTACTGAACTTTGTTTCTGGTCCATACTCTCTGAAGAAAAAGTATCCAATTTCAAGTTTTGAAGATGCTTATGAAGCTTCCTTCCCGGAAGAACAGGTATACCAATTCCAATTGGATATGATGCCTATTTACTGCTAGATGATTATGGCTCCACCACCAGTAGAAAAACAAGTAGGTCATCATGATGCAGTGATTAGTTGATTTAGAGAAAAGCAAGACATTATAAAGGTGAATATTATGGAAAATAAGATAGTACTTTTCTTTTTATGGTCTTTTCTCATTAAGGAGGAGGCGCTGAAAATTTTATCAACAATCGTTTCTAATTTGGATTTAGGAAAAATATCAAATTGATATTTTAGAAATGGAGCATTTTTGATAAAGGCTGGTGAAGCGTTCCTGAAAGGAGTTAGGAATTTTACAAAACCTTATAAAGAGAAAATATGGACGATTAATGGAAACAATTTTATGGCGTCTAAGAATTTATTTTCCACATTTAGTCCGAAAATGGCTGATCAAAGATGACTATGATATTGAAGTTTCCTCACTATTATGAATCCTGCATTTCCATTTTCTAAGAGAGTAGAAGTTAAAAATATCGCTTGATTCATGGAAGTATTGAAGCATTTTAGCAGATACTCGCTCACTATCGTAAAATCGTATGGAACAATTGAGCCATGCAGGTAAAAGTGTGCAATTTCTAAAACAAGAGAATCGATTGAAACAGTTTATCCAATGTCACGATAAAAATTCAAACGATTTATAATGGATTATGATTTTACTTCTTCTTGAAAAATCAGAAGAAGCGTTCTACAGTTACTGTAGAGAGAGATAGTATTTGTGTCATAGGTCGTTTAGAAGCGTGAAAAGGGACGGATCGTGTGTTAGAGCTTTTTACCAAATTGCAACAAGAATTATCTGATGTCCATTTATACTATATTGGTGAGTGGCGATCAAAGAGACAACTTCTTAAAAGGAAGTACAGAACGTCTTCACTACGAATAGTTCATTTCTTGGGCTATCATCCATATTCCATTTTAAAGCAAGCTAAAGGTTCTGCTATCTTTATCAAAACAAGAAGGGTTTTCAGGAGCTGCTGTCGAAGCAGTAACGTAGGGAATTCTTTTGTTTCTGCTAAAATGTTGGAGGGCTTTAGAATTACTCGAACGAAGGACAATTTGGAGAGGTCGTCGATTCTAATCAAGAGAAGCCATCGATGCCCTTAAAAGATGTATTACTGGAGAAAAGAATTTCTGAACAATAATATTCAGAAATTTATCCAACAATTTACAATTAGAAAAACAACTGCAAACTAAATAGAGGAGTTATTTCCAATTATTCTAAAGAAGAAAAGGAGTTAGATAGATGCGATTCTTTAAGAAAACTTCACGCAGTACTCTACAACTTTCTCTGTTATGGGTTAGCGATTGTTTTTATTTGATTTATTTAAACAATAATCATTTAGAAAACTTTATTATATACAGTTGTAATAGTTTTTATTGCACATACATTGTTGGTTTTCATAACCCAAAATATCAATTCATTCATGTCTTGTTTTATATGACGATTTTGTATATTTTCAAAGGCCACTTATTGATTATTTAAGAATTGGAAGTTTTGACACGTATCAACAAGATGCTTATGTATTCACTTTTAATATTATTTTAGTATCCTTGCTAGGATGTGGATTTGGGGTGGAATCCTTAGGTGTCAGATATTTTAATCGAAAGAAAGAAAGCCTGTTGATGAGATTCCTATGCTCGATTAATTTTGGCAAGTTCGAAAGAGTTTCTTTAGCAGTATTTTAGCTAACATGCATTTTATGTATTAAGATTAGGTGGAACGTTTAATCTTTAGATTACAAACTACTTACTATGGATGTATGCAATTTCACAAGCAAATTACCATACTTTACTTATTTATTATCAGCTTATGTTCTATGCGTATGTGTCTATTTAGCAACGAGTACCTTCTAAAAAGTATCTATTTTTATGCTAGGATTATATAAGTTGCTGCTAATATGATCTCATCGAGTCATTGGAACGAGAGAAATCCGTTTATATTTTAAGTTTATTATTTGCCTTTGTTTATTTCTTTATGCGCCATTATTATTCTGATAGAAGTTTGGCCGGACGTAGAGAAAAGATTGCGTTAGGAGTTGGAAACGCAATTCAGTCTTAATGCTTGCCATGGGGCGATGAACTATATTCGCGATGGAGCGAAATTAAAGTTTGATAGTATCTTTGCTTTATTAGTCGATTTTATTTTACAAAGCAAGGAACTAGTTTTGGAGTTTTAGCTAGAGGATATTTATATCGCATGTGTTGCAATTCGGAGAAATGAGAAAACTTTACATTTGGTCCCATTATGATTATTTTTATCGCGGTAGTATTGGGATGAATTTATTAGGACACAAAAGCTTTAAATCAAACTACGAATAGTATTGAATTAGCTTTAGAAAGTAATGGTTATGCTCATAAATATTTCTGTATTTAGTATTAAAACAACAATATTTAGACTAGGCATGGTATCGAAGTGGTTATATGATGGGAAGTTTACACCGATTATGGTTTTGCTGGATTATTTGGTAACGAGGTTGTATTTGGGTTGTTTTATCGCGTTGCTAAATTCAGCTTATCGTAAAAATCTTCTTGAGTTTTACTGTGTCATTACTTCAGTCCTTGGAAATCTATTTTTACTGGCTTGAAAGTGGTTTCTCAGAGAGTTTCTTTAGTTTGTTTACAATGCAATTTGGACAGTTGTAATAGTGATTTTCTTTAATGTCCTATTCAATGAAGAAACCAATTTATCATACAACATTGTGCTAAAAGGATGGTTATATACATGTTTGAGAAATTATTCATTAGCTGATTTATTAGCTAATTTAAAGAAAAGAAAAAGTATCCAAATTGCAGTATTTGTATTATTTATTTTAATGGCAGTACCAGATGAGTTATAAAGTTATTACTTCAAAATCAAGCCAAAATAATACAAGTTACCGGTTATATCATTTATAAAATTACGCTCCAGAAAAGAATTCAAAACAGAAGCGCAAAATATAAAAATGACCAATATAGTTATTTTTACTCTAAACTAATTATCAAATATGAATGGCGCGTATTTATTCAATGATTCAACAGATCAAGAAGTATAACATTTGCAGGTGAAATTGCAAGTACGCAACTCAATTAAGAAATTCAGATATAGATTTCTGGGAAAAGAAAATCATTGTCACTCATTAGAGATTATACAGGAGTTTCTGTTAAGGCTTTAACAACAAGTCCCACTTTAAACCAATTAATTGAGAAAAAAGTAGATGCATTAATGAACAGTTATAAAGATGTATTTAAAGACGTAACGATTCAAAATTAAATACTGTTAACTCCCAAGAAGTTAGGAAGTGAAACAACTGTTTCAAATCTCAATGTAAACAATTAGTGTTAAGAATGGTAGTTGTTTTTGTATTAGCAGTGATTTATTATCATCTTTTATGAACTTTGTTTGGTATTTATTCAACCCAACAATGAATCGTGCAGAGATTTTAAAAAATACGATATCCAACAAGTATCGGAAATTGAAATGCAGAAGTGTTACGTCAATTAATTCGCTATAAAAAGAACTCATGGAGAGTTTGCAGGTTACTTCAAGTAAAGCTTACAAAAAAACAATGGGAAAATAAAATTCAAGATGTACGATTGAATACAGAAGCTTCTAATTTGAAAGAATTTGTCAATTTAATGCTTACCTATTCGTTGAAGAATTTGGAAGACTCATATGTTGATTTGAGAAAATTACAAGAATTGCATAATTTTGATAAAAAATTATCGGTGTAGCAGACGACGAGACACAAAAACCTCGTCAGTTATCCTGGCGAGGCTTTTTATTTTAAATGAATCAGATAAACCATTTAAATAGTTAATTAATCTCCATAATCAGCAAATTGTTGTGACAAATAAATGGTTTTTCTAACCTTCTATATAGAAATTAGACACAATAATATCATAATCAGATTGATTGAGTATTTCGCTAGAAAGATGAATATCTGTCCAATTTTCAAAGATAAAGCGATCATTACAATAATAGGAAGCGATATTCACAATGTAATCGTACACATGGCCGTACTACTAATAACAACTACTTTAATTTGTGGTCGAGTTCAATAATAATTGAATAGCTGTATCTTCACCGTGAGTAAATAGAGTGTAGATTAAATGTTCAATATGTTCTGGGTATGGCTACGATTCATAACTTGTAAATAGTTAAGAATCTCTTCTTCTTTCATAATTTCAAATGCAAGTTGAAAAGTGTGTTTTTCAAAGTTTCGAGATCGTAATTTGTTTTTGATCAAACAGAAGTGGATCAGTAAAAGTTTCTTGACGTTCTAAATGAACAGTATTATGCATATACCAAATTAACTCATTACGATTATGGAAATAGATCGTTTGTTTGACTCAAGTTTTAACACATTTTCATCTAATAACTGGCAGGAATCAGCGTATTCATCTTTTTCTAAAGAGAGCATAAAATTCTTCAGGACTTAGAAAAATTGCATCTTGATGAAGTGCTGGAGATAAAATTTGTGCTAATATTTCCAGGTGTTAAACTTAGTTGAAACTTCTCAGAAAAAAATAAACTACTTTTTCTTCAATATCAGGTAACTGAGCAATGGAGGGAAAATTTCAAAGAAATTATCTGAATCGGAAGATAATGTTTATTTCCTTACACGATAAATTCTAACCATAACTATCCATTTATACATATGGAAAGTAGCAAAAGTCATTGATAATTCGTTGGTTCATAAAAATATTTTAAGAATTCATCTAAACTTACTAAAATCTGGGTAAAGGCCACTTAGAAAATAATAACGCCTGAGAAATATTGAGTAAAAAATATCGAATATCCACCCTATTACCAGTAATGGAAATAGAGATAACTGAATAAAGTTATTTTGTTTGAATATCTTTTCTAATTTATTGACAATTCTATAAAGATTAGCTGGTGTTGTATAAAATGATTACTAATTTCTGTATAGTTTCCTTCATGAAAGAACATATTCTAAAGAGAATAATTTTGTGAGTTTGAAAAAGATCATAAATATCTTGTAAACTAGTTTTTGTAAAATAAGCTTTAATCCCATTAGTTGATGATTGGATGTCAATATGTGGAAAAAGCTTCTTGACTCCTGCAATATCTTGTTTTAAAATTCGCTCAGTACACATAAATTTTTCGACAAAATTTTAATATGTGTCCATTTTCGAGAAGATATTAACAGTCAACAACTCCAATTACGTTTTTCTTTGACGATAACAAAAGTCTCATAAAACCTTTTTTTCGTTAGATGTCTTAGACTTATAATAATATAACTGTTTTGAAGTAAAGAAAACCTTATAAAATCAACATAGCAAACGGTTGCATTTAGGTAAAATCCCCGGACTTTTATGAGAATTATTCTAAAATTATTGGCAAATAAATTACATGATTATTTCACCCAAAGGAAAAAAAAAGTTAATAATTGCAAAATTTATTCCCTTGAGATGAACAACACAAACTCAGAAGTATTGATTCTACCGTACTTGCGCAATTATAATGACCAACGTATTAAAAATATCAGATGAAATAACTTGAATAAATTTTAATAATTTCGAAATATAAATTTAACAATACGGAAAGTAGAGGGAAATGATATGTCTAAAGCAAGAAAAGCAAATGGAATATTGAAGAAAATACCCGTGAGGATATACACGATATATAGTATTCTGTAAATACAGTATGGTAGCCAGTGTAGCAGTATTATCTGATTTTCTTTTAACAGGAATTAGTGCACAAGGGCAGAAATCGTAGCACCACAAATTCCAGGACAAGCAATGCGAATAACAACGTCGACCACAGCGTTAAGTAAAGAAGCAAAAGTTGAAAAGCTACTTGAAGAAAAGCAGTAGTGGCACATCCACAAAATAGCAACTCAGCAACTAAAACAACTACAGCGACAACAAGAGAAGCAAAGTTGAGAAAAAATAAAGCCGAAACAGTTGCTACAACCCAAAAGAAGAAATATTGTAGAATCAACATACTCGTGAAACAAGAGAGGTTTCTACAAGAAGCAGTAAATAGTGAATCTGGATATGGTGGATTTCAAAAAGTGAAGACGTGACCAGCCGTCCAGCGACAAGTCAACTAGTAACATCCAGCTGCAACGCCTACTAATACAGTAAACGCAAGTGGTGGAACAAATCATGATAAAGTAGAACGTTTAAGAGTTGGAAGATGCAGTTGAACCGACTGATATAAGTAATGGAACTCATAAATTTACAGGTGAAGGTACAGCACGTTTAAATACAAAATTCATTATAATGTAACAACAACAAGAACTAATGGTGGTTAGATGTTTCAATTAACTATTCAGCTCCAGGAAATACTTATAGAGACCTGTAAGAAACAACTTCATCCTTCATACTGGTAATGGTTTTGAACTCCACAATTACGAGGTGTATCAGGAATCACTGGAAACCCAAGTATCGTTAAGGGTGAAACTTTATGTCTCATTCGTTATACATTAGCTAGTTCTGTAGATACAAATAGAGATCAAAACAATTAGATTCTATTTACCACTACTAATCCTAATGGATGCAACTTAAACCAACCAACAACATTTAATGTAATCCGTAGGTAGTGAAGCACTATTAACGATCCACATAGTAACTCAAACCATTACTTCAAAGAACAACCATTGTACTTAGATGCTAATCAAATGTAACACTGCTAAGAGAAAAGTAATTGAAGAAACCATTGATTTCAAATGTATATTCCAACAACTAAATTAGCTGAAGGCGAAACAAAAGGAAATGAGATGGAGTTAATGGTGAACGTCAATTACTTATAAAGTTCATCAATATGGTTCAGAAACAGTTTTAGGATTACCAATTAGTAATGTTATTACGAAAGAAGCTCAACTCGTATTGTTCAAATTATGCTGTAAAAGACTTAGTGGATAAAATCCAGAAGTTAAACCTCGTGTAGACCAAAATAAAGTTAAGGATACAAACGTATTTAATATCCTACTTTTTAGATAAAGATGGTTACGTTCACACGAAGGTAGATGAATTAATTCAAAATATTGATATAAAGATGGTGCAAAGGCAGCGGTGACAAAGGTGACCGCGGATTAATCCGATAGTTACATGTAAAAGGGTGACAAAGGCACCGTGGATTAACCGATAACAAGGAGTTGAAAGGGGTAGTGCAGTGACAAAGGTGACCGTGGATTAACTGAGCACAAGGAGCGAAAGGTGAAGGGTGACAAAGGTGACCGTGGATTAACTGGAGCACAAGGAGCGAAAGGTGAAAAAGGGTGACAAAGGTGACCGTGGATCAACTGGAGCACAAGGATGAAAGGTAGTGCAGATACAGACTGCGGATTAACTGGAGCACAAGGAGCTGAAAGGTGAAAAGGGTGATGTGCGGTGACCGTGGATTAACCGGAGCACAAGGAGCGAAAAGAAAAGGAGACCAAGGTGAATGGACAAGATGGAAACTCTGACAGAAGCCAAGCAAATGTAAATGAACAAAATTATATGTTGAAACCATCAACCTGTCAACCATTAGATTCCAATCACATTGGCAACACTACAGATGGAGTAACGGTCGTGATGGGATGGAATTCTGCTAATTACTGCAACTAGAACTGTACAAAACGGAAAAAATGGAGGTTAATTACAGTAACACCAGTAATGGAACTCCTGTTCACATTTAGCAAGATGGAGCAAAATGGTCAAATGGTTCACACCAACTGTAACAATTACAGAAGGACAAATGTACCGAACCTGTACTTTAACAGTTCACAATCCAGGACAACCAGATACACTACTGTTATTAGAGATGGAGCAAGGGCGTCAAGGTGAACGTGGGACTAAAAGGTGAAAAAGGGGACAGTGAAGCTGGTAGAGATGGCGCACCACAGTTACAGTTAAAGATAATAAAGATGGAACTCATACACCAATTAATGATGGTAAAGGCAATATTACAAATACTATTGTAAAGATGGATTTAATGGTAAAACTCCATTAGTTGCTACGAATAGAAATGAAGCTGCTAAAACAACAACTGTTATTTTCTATTATGATACAATGGTAATAATGAATTAGATGATAATAAATTAAAAAGAATTTGGTTATTGCAGATGGAGCTAAAGGTGAAAAAGGAGACTAAGGTGAACGCGGACAACAAGGTGAACGTGGATTAACTGGAGCTTGGCGTGAACGTGGGGACTGTGGTGAAACAGGAGCAGTGGGACGATGGTAAACGCTACAAATTACGCAAGCTCGTGGAAAAGATGGACGGTACTGATATAACATTTACTATTCCTGGCGAAGAACCTGTAAACCGTTAATGTAAAAGACGGAAAGATGGACGTACACCAACTATTGACTTAAATGCCTTAGCAGAAGCAGCAAGAATTAATAATCAAAGAAGTGGAAGAGTAAGAAGAGTATTAGGCAGATGCACCATCTACACCACCAGCATCACAACCAGTAGAGGGTACTCGTATTACAGCACTATGATAACAATGGTGGTAAATACGATCCAGGTGTGGATGAATTAATTGGTACAAAGTGATATCTTGAATGGTACAAATGGACGTAATGGTGCAGATGGAGCTTCTGGCACAGATGGTCACGTAACGGTGCTGCAGATTATTAAGCGGGAGCTGATGCCCCAACAGCTCAAAGATGGTAAAGATGGTGACACATACATCGATGCAACTACAGGAGACGTTTACAAAAAAAGAAGGCGAAAAACTGGAAGAAAATCGGTAATATTAGAGGGCCACAGTCTTAAAGGGGATAAAGGTCAAGATGGAATCCAAGGACCTTGGCGACTAAAAGGCGACAAAGGTGAACAAGGCTTCAAGGTGAACGCGGACAAGATGGAGCACAAGGTCCACCAGGTCGATGGACGTGACGGATACGCGACGTGACGGACGCGATGGTCGAGATGGAAAAAGATGTACCAACGGAAAAGTAAATCCAACAACAGAAGGTAAAGACGGAGATAAATACGTAAATACTGAAAGTGGAGATGTATTCGTTAAAAACAACGGGAATATGGGAAAAAGAAGGCAACATCAGCGACCAAAGGCGACAAAGGTGAACAAGGTCTTCAAGGACGTGATGGTCGTGAAGGAATCCAAGGACCAGCAGGACGTGACGGACGTGACGGACGCGCGATGGCCGAGATGGAAAAAGATGTACTAAATGGAAAAGTAGACCCAACAACAGAAGGTAAAGACGGAGATAACACGTAAATACTGAAAGTGGAGATGTATTCGTTAAAATAACGAACATGGGAAAAGAAGGCAAACATCAAAGGACCAAAGGCGACAAAGGTGAACAAGGCCTCAAGGACCGAAAGGTGAAATGGAGCACAAGGTCTACTTCAGGTCGGATGGACGTGGATGGAGCAGCAGGACGCGATGGCCGAGATGGAAAAGATGTACTAAATGGAAAAGTAGACCCAACAACAGAAGGTAAAGACGGCGATAAATACGTAAATACTGAAAGTGGAGATGTATTCGTTAAGAATGGAACATGGGAAAAGAAGGCAACATCAAAGGACCCAAAAAGGCGATAAAGGTGAACAAGGCTTTCAAGGTCGCGATGGTCGAAGGAACCATGACCGCAGGTCGACGGACGTGATGGAGCTGCAGGACGTGATGGACGCGATGGCCGAGACGGAAAAGATGTACTAAACGGAAAAGTAGACCCAACAACAGAAGGTAAAGACGGAGATAAATACGTAAATACTGAAAGTGGCGATGTATTCGTTAAGAATAACGGAACATGGGAAAAAGAAGGCAACATCGTGCGACCAAAAGGCGACAAAGGAACAAGGCCTCAAGGACGCGATGGTCGAAGGAATCCAAGGACCAGCAGGTCGTGACGGACGTGATGGAGCTGCAGGACGTGATGGACGCGATGGTCGAGACGGAAAAGATGTACTAAACGGAAAAAGTAGACCCAACAACAGAAGGTAAAGACGGCGATAAATACGTAAATACTGAAAGTGGCGATGTATTCGTTAAAATAATGGAACATGGGAAAAGAAGGCAACATCAAAGGACCAAAAGGCGACAAAGGTGAACGAAGGTTCCCACAAGGACCGAAAGGTGAAATGGAGCACAAGGTCTACCAGGTCGTGATGGACGTGACGGATCACAAGGACGTGACGGACGTGCGATGGCCGAGATGGAAAAGATGCAATTAAAACGGAAAGTAGACCCAACAACAGAAGGTAAAGACGGAGATAAAATACGTGAAATCACCGGAAAGTGGCGATGTATTCGTTAAAAACAACGGAACATGGAAAAAGAAGGCAATATCGTGCAAAGGACCAAAAGGCGACAAAGGTGCGAAGGACCAGGCGACCGCAAGGTAAAGCGGAGCACAAGGTCTAATAGACGTGACGGATGTGACGGAGCACAAGGACGACGACGCGATGGCCGAGATGAAAAGATGTACTAAACGGAAAAGAGGACCCAACAACAGAAGGTAGACGGAGATAAATATGCAAAATACCGGAAAGTGGCGATGTATTCGTTAAGAATAA
>BNJS01000940.1_pt1 | contig 57333 bp, 82 predicted proteins | sample 8540461 | NCBI WGS metagenome assembly BNJS01 (sample SAMD00202454, study PRJDB9452) | human saliva metagenome | isolation source: human saliva | place: Japan
AGGGATTTGGTACAATTTTTTGTGGTCTAGTATGGGGAATAATTTGTACCTTTGTACTCAAAATAAGAATCTTATGCCAGCTACATTGACACGTCCGAAAACAGCTTCAAAGAAAACAACAACTTCCCCAAGAGTTAAAGAAAGAGGCTACTAAGAATAAAAACAACTACAACACAGACAGCACTTTCTTCTAAAAAGAAAACAATAGAAGAATTGGCTGAAAAGTATTTCAATCTATCATAAGCAAGTATGATATACCTTACACTAAGAACAATCAATAATACGAATCCATAGTTAAATATTATCTGCTAACTATCTAAGGCGCAATAAAATGCGTCTCTACACATGCGCTGGCTAAGACAATTACATAATAGATATAGTTTTTCATAGAGACGCAATAAATTGCGTCTTAATGAATTGACTATACAATTGCCTTTTCTACTGATTCGTATTAATAACTAAGGAATAAAGAATTATAGGGTTTTAGCTGAAATTCTCTATTGCTTTAACTCTTTATTCCTTAAATTCTACAATCTTTTCACTCTCTCACTGATAAACTATTGTTAATCATTGATTATTAGGGGTTTATATTTCATACCTTTGCGTCCTACATAACCCTTAATCCTTAATTATCATGAAAAACTTATCTTTTTCAACACTCATTGCCACAGCATTATTCATTTCCTCCTGCTCCAAAGAAGTAGGCGGGGACGGCAATGCAGCTTCACTCCCTCGGTACGCTCTATGTGATTTCGCTACCGATGGTATTCAGTCCCTATACCTTCTCCAATGGAAAGCTCAGCAAGGTTACCAAAACAATGAATGGCCCTGGTATTACAGGCTGCGATATCACCTATGGTAACAAGGAAATAGCTCTGGCTATCAGTACTGACCGTTCGTTTGGCACTCAAGATACCCAAACTTTCTTGTTGCGCCCTTGGGACGGTAGTCATGTATGGTTCGCCTACGATGATCTTCCCCAAAACGGGCAATACCTTCTCATTTAGCTTTACCTATGACCCCCAAGAGTTTTACAAGAGATGTATCATTCTGACTCTCACCCAACAAGAGATTCATTGCGGTTGATTCCTATGATTGGGACGAGCGTGGGGTGCTCTTACTCAATACCGAGATAGGCAAACTCATAGCTGACTTTACCGAGGGGCTTACCCGCGACGATTTGAGCTACCAAAGTACCCCCGTATGGACACTGAATAATGAGATGTATAGTGCCATCAAGGGGGTATTATACCGCTGGAAGGAGGCATACGGAAACCGTGTAGAAGAACTACTTACGCTCAACGAAGGCAAAGGCGCCAGCTATGTAACTGTAAATCCACAAGGTACTCGTGTGGCTTTCCGCTATAACAAACACCTTTTGGGTACAGAATATAGACGGCAGCAACTTGCACCAAGTAACCACTTCACAGCTCACAGGGTCTGATAAGGCCGATGGTGAATATCATCCCTGTATTCTCTCCCGATGGCAAGTATATTGCTTTTTGTAGGGGCCCAACTGTTGGTCGTGGTTGGACAGACTATGACCCCTTACAACCCAGCTACGGAGGGTGCATGTTGTAGGTAGCGGCTATGGCTATGTGTTTGTCATTCGCGACGACGACAAGCTCTATGACCTTGAAAACGACAAAAGTGGTTTCATTGTACTCCGCCAAGAAAGAGGCATACATGGGTCCTCTTACTTCAGCGGTATGATGTGGCGGTAATCAATAAGTGAAAGATAAAAGGTAAAAAGGCAAAGACTATAGGTGTTTTTTTACTTTTTACCTTTTATTTTTTTACTTTACATAAAGGAATCCTTTTCTTTAGCTGTTTTTCCCCATGGAGGGTAGTAGTTCATTATATAGAAATAAGTTCCTGAGGGAAGACGTTGGCCTCTTCTCACTATGCCACTTACATTGGCATAGCCTTGGAATACGTCCCGTTGTCCTGATAATGAGCACTCTCATAGACTACTAAGCCCATTTCGTTAAAGATAAGCAGCTCTATAGGCGTATTAGGATCCGTATTTTTCTACTTTTAAAATAGTTCTCACCTCCCCTCTACAGAAACTCCATTATATACCTCTACCTCTTGTGATACAAACGTCAGGGGTCGGTATAGGATCAGGAGTTGGCGCTGGCTTGGGCGTAGGCTCTGGTGTCGGTGCTGGCTTAGGCGTTGGCTCTGGTGTCGGCACTGGCTTAGGCATTGGCTCAGGGGTCGGTGCTGGCTTAGGCGTTGGCTCTGGGGTCGGCACCGGCTTAGGCGTTGGCTCTGGGGTCGGTACTGGCTTAGGCGTTGGCTCGGGAGTCGGTGCTGGCTTAGGTGTTGGCTCGGGAGTCGGCACCGGCTTGGGTGTTGGCTCTGGTGTCGGCACCGGCTTAGGGCGTTGGCTCAGGGTCGGCGCTGGCTTGGGTGTTGGCTCTGGAGTCGGCACCGGCTTCGGGCGTTGGCTCTGTGTCGGTGCTGGCTTAGGCGTTGGCTCTGGTGTCGGTGTTGGCTTGGGCGTAGGCTCTGGTGTCGGTGTTGGCTTGGGCGTAGGCTCTGGTGTCGGCGTAGGCTCAGGGGTTGGTGCTGGCTTAGGGCGTTGGCTCTGGTGTCGGTGCTGGCTTGGGCGTTGGCTCTGGAGTCGGTGCTGGCTTAGGCGTTGGCTCTGGAGTCGGTGCTGGCTTAGGGCGTTGGCTCTGGAGTCGGTGCTGGCTTGGGCGTTGGCTCTGGAGTCGGCGTTGGCTCTGGAGTCGGCGTTGGCTCTGGAGTCGGCGTTGGCTCAGGGGTCGGTGCTGGCTTAGGCGTTGGCTCTGGAGCTCAGCGTAGGCTCAGGGGTTGGTGCTGGCTTAGGACTCTCGTCCGCTTTGGGGTCAATGGTAATAATTTGTTCGTAACGGTTTTTCATTATGGGCTGCATCTTCAGCAAACCATACATTGCGCTCTCCTATCTTTTTACCTTGCTTGTCATAGATAGGCTCAGAGCTTGAGGAAACATCTACTTGAGAATCACAATTATCCGTAGCTGTAAGGGTAGGTTTGAAAGGTATTTCGCTTTCATCTTTTACGGTTAGGTTCTTAGGATAAGCTGAGAATTCTGGTCGTTGGGTGTCTTTTTAAGAAAATTTGTTGAACATGTCGGATAGCAGGTGCATCAGAGGCATAGGCCGTCCATACACGAGTGAGCTTGTAGGCTTTTCTTATCGCCCCTCGGTCATTTCTTCCTCGTATTCTATCTCTACCGAATCGCTTCCTTCTGCCTGCAATGTGGCTTTTAGGAGGAATCTCCTAGGCATTGTATATGTATATCTTGGGGAAGATCTCCTACAAAATGTAGGGTCTTGGTAGGTATTTCCTTTTCAAAATAGATATATTGGACAAAAAGTAGCTTTGTTTTTACATTTATCGGTAGCTACCCAACGGCGCAGTATATAGTCAGTATGCGATTCCTCTGAAAAAGAAACCTCCGCCTTTTTTATTCCAACATTCACTCATGGTATGATTGGGCAGTAACCTCTGCTCTTTCAGGAATTTCTGTTCTTTTTACAGTAATAACAGGCTTGGGCAAATTATTAAAGATAATACTCGAACTCAACATGTCAAGCGTATAGGGCTTATCCGGATAGACCGCATAAGCTATATGATCCAGTACTTCTATCTTGAAGGTACCCTCCACATAGCCAGCATAGCCCTTCCAGCCTTTTTGCTTGTGGGAAAAATCACGGTTGCTTGTCCGCTATTGGGTACTCCTTCGGCTAAGACATAATCATAGGTCTTTCTCGTTATCCGAGAAAAGAATACGTACCTTACTATCTGAAGCAAATAGCTTCTTATCTACATTCCAGTGTAGGGTAACATTCTCTCCTCGCTTACATCGACCCTAATTTATTTTCCACTGTAATATTTGTAATTCTAAAAGGCGTTCCATCTTTTATTTGTACTTTGGTCTGATAAACATCATAGAGAGGGGTATGGGGTTTGCCTGCTTTTATAAGCCCCTACAGAGCCGTCGCATACACCTAACCAAAAAAAGTAAAATCTCCTGTTTCGTATTCATTAGTGAATTTGTAAGGAACCTCTTTCCATTCATTTGTGCTTTTTATCCTTAGTATATGGCCGATAGAAAGCAATTTTTATTATCCGTAGTAGGGCGGTTGAAGGAAAACGCGCCTTGCCAAACACCTTAAAATCAGCCTGATGCGCCATGTAAAGCAAAAGGATCTCCATCAGGATCACTCGCTTCTATGGTAAATTGGAAATAGGTATTAGGGGTAAGGTATAGCTTTTTGAGTTTGCTACGGTCAATCATCGGTGCCTTGTTATCGGAAGGCTCCCCATAAGGGATATTGGGCTGAGCAAGTCCTACGAGCTGTGTACGTGCCTTATCGGCATAATAGGCATCATGCAGATTGGTACGGTTATGAATAGTATAGATAGAAGGCAAGGAAAAATAAGTGCCATAAGGGTCATTGATATAGCTCATAATAGAGTTACCCTCTATCGGGTTCGGTAAAGGAAGAGGCGGTAGCACCTCCTATGGTAAAAGTATGTGCGGAACCCAATAGGTGTCCAAGCTCATGGAGAATGATATAGAACTCCTCATTGGCCACACAGCCTCCCTTGAGCTTACCTGTAATCTCTCCCAGATGCGCCAATCCACGATTGTCCTTATATACGGCAAAAGACGATACCTGCATCGTAATTCTCCTCTCCCTATAAGTTTATTAAACGCATCTGTAGCCGTATTTACGACGGTACGTACCAATGGCTTATCGGGATAGATTTCTTCTTCCTCAGTATCTCGGATCAGGCGTGATCATCTACTAATCTCAAATTGGTAGCCCCAATTCTCGTCCGCATACCCTCATTAAGCTTGGTTTGTACATCCGTCATAAAGGCCTTGGCCAGTTCCATACGTCCCCTGACAGTGTCCTTTGTAAAAGCTATAATCTATCAGCATAGCCAATCGGAAAATCCTCAGTACATGCACATTATACAGCACTCGTTTGTCCTCGGAAGGAAGCGATTCTTCCGCCAAGATAGTACCAGGAGCTAGACGAGTAGGCAGCATTGCCCGCTGAGAGGTTGCCCTGATCGGCACAAGCCTCACAGGAGGTATGCAACTCTTGTGGGCTTACCTTAAGCTGCCCCTTGTCATCTGAGAGCGAATAAGTATGTCCGTCCTGCCATACCTCTCCTGATAAAGTAGTGTTATCTCATAGAGATACTACCAGAAAATACCCCTTCATGATAGGCTACAAAACTGCGATACCCCCTCAGAGGAAAGCGTATTGTGTCGTTCTACCCACTCCAAAGGAAGACTTCCTGAGGGGTGGGTACAGCCCACTGCAAATGAGTGGCTTTTGGAAAAATGAGCTATTACAGCACTTGTTTTTTTCCTGACCATAGAGCGCTGAAAAACAACACCCTATAAGCAACCAAAAACTAAAACTATGAATTGTTTTCACAACAAATATTTTTTGTTAATAATGAATTATCAATGCGAATCAATAGTTAAATCACTTTACCTTTTTACTCACATACCCAAGCTCCATGTATTCACTTGGCTTTTATCTTAGGTAAAGGTATCCTTTTCTTGTCTCCTGTTTTCCGTGATGGGTATAAGAAAGTATATAGAAATAAGTACCTGCGGGGAGGCTTTTGACCGCTGGTGATCACACCTTTTACATTGGCATACCCTCGGAATACGTCTCCGTTTTGTTGATAATGCGCATTTTTCATAGACTATCAAGCCCATTTCGTTAAAAAAATAAGCACCTTTATAGGCGTATTGGGGTCTGTATTTTTCTATTCTAAAAATAATTTTCACCTCCGTTTTTCTGCAGAAACTCCATTATATACTATAATTTCCTGCGCCTCAGGAGTCGGTGCTGGCTTGGGCGTTGGCGCTGGTTTAGGCGTTGGCTCTGGAGTCGGTGCTGGCTTTGGGCGTTGGCTCAGGGGTTGGTGCTGGCTTGGGCGTTGGCTCAGGGGTTGGTGCTGGCTTGGGCGTTGGCTCTGGAGCTGGTGCTGGCTCTGGAGTTGGTGCTGGCTTAGGCGTTGGCTCTGGAGTCGGTGCTGGCTTGGGCGTAGGCTCTGGAGTCGGTGCTGGCTTGGGCGTAGGCTCTGGAGTCGGCGTTGGCGTAGGCTCAGGAGTCGGTGCTGGTTTGGGCGTTGGCTCAGGGGTCGGTGCTGGCTTAGGCGTTGGCTCAGGAGTCGGTGCTGGTTTGGGCGTTGGCTCAGGGGCTGGCACTGGTTTGGGCGTTGGCTCAGGGGCCGGCGTTGGCTCTGGAGTTGGTGCGGGCTTGGGCGTTGGCTCAGGGGCCGGCGTTGGCTCTGGAGTTGGTGCGGGCTTGGGCGTTGGCTCTGGAGTCGGTGCTGGTTTGGGGGCTGGCTCTGGAGTCGGTGCTGGTTTGGGCGCTGGCTCTGGAGTTGGTGCTGGTTTGGGTGTAGGCCTGGAGTTGGTGCTGGTTTGGGTGTAGGCTCTGGAGTCGGTGCTGGCTTGGGCGTTGGCTCTGGAGTCGGTACTGGCTTGGGCGTTGGCTCAGGGGTTGGAGCTGGCTTGGGCGTTGGCTCTGGAGTCGGTGCTGGCTTGGGCGTTGGCTCAGGGGTTGGAGCTGGCTTAGGATCAGAGGGCGGTACGGATTCTTGTTTTTTAGGATTGATAGTAATCACTTGAGTATGAGTAACCTGATTGCCACAAGAGTCTGTAGCAAGCCATTGATAAGTAATTTTTGTGAGTTTGCCCTCTTTTCTTTCCTCTGTTACTGAAGGGGTTACTGTAGGGATACCACAAGGGCCTACCGCCCTAAGTGTAACTTGAGCAGGAAGAGGCTGTCCCTCTTCTATAGTTTTATCTTGGGGTAAGGGAAGCACAAAGGCAAGTGGCAAGTCGTCCTCTTTTTCGAGGATAAATCCGCCCCCGCTTTAGGATTCTCATCGCTAACGGCAAAGGCTATATGGTCTATCACCTCTATCTTAATCACGCCTGCTCCTACCTCAAGCCCCTGAAGTGCCATAGGGCTGTTTTCTTATCGCAATATTGGGTAGCGTAACTTCATAACTGCCAGTGTTCTCTACTCCATCAGCTAAAAGATAAGGATAGGTCTGTCCATGGTCTTCTGAGAGCCAGATACGCACCTTAGTTCCTTCAAAAATAGGTTTGTCCACAGACCAAGTAAGAGTCAGTTTGCTCCCTCCTCTATAAGTCTTATTAGCGGTAGAGGTCGTAATTTTAAAGGGCGTTCCTCTGTTACAACCACTTGGGTTTCTGCCAAATCATATTGGGTAATATAATCCTTACCACTATGCGGCTGGGCATCACTTACGGCCAACCAAAAGGTAAAAGTACCCGTTTGCTGCTCACGAATCCAGCTATTGGCTACCCTCACTACCTGTGTGCTTATGGTACTGTCGCTTAAAAGGCTACCGAAGGTATGGTCGTAGGCTGAGGAATGGTATATTGTGCTACGGAAGTCTCTTCGCCCTAAGCTGTACATCATGTTGCTCTGCCATATAATAGAGCTGCTGGCTATCGGGGTCTGTAGCAGGTATGGCAAAAGAGAAATAGGTATCCTTCGGGAGGGTATAGCGTGGTTTTTATCTGGCTCTTATCTATACGAGGTGGAGCGGAGGCAAAGGAAACATCTTTAGAGCGATGTCCCGCCTGCTCACTGAGGTATCTTCGAATCAACTCAATACTGGATAGCGAAAAGAAATCCCTTTGGGTTACCCTGAACTCATAACCGATTGTCCCTTATCATATTCTGTCTTTTTCGCTTGCATAGTCAAAATTCACACCACTGAAAGTATGACGTGCTCCGAATAGGTGCCCTATTTCATGAGCGATCACCTCTTTAGTAGGTACTGCTACAGCGGCCCCCTTTATGTTCATTGTGATATACGCCCCCAATATGGGAAAGTCCTCTCAGTACCATGCTTTTTCCTATTATTCGTAAAATAGGTTACACAGATACCTACATCATAGTTCTCGCTACCTATAAGGTCATTGATTGCCTCCGTAGCCAATCCCTATAATATAGCTAGCATTGTGTTGGCGCTTAAAGACTTCTTTTTTTAGGGTCTGTTATAATCAGTCGTTCATCCTTTACCAGCTCAAAGCGTACTCCAATATCACGCATATACATTTGGTTAAGAAAGTGTTCTGTTTCTTGCCAAAACTGTTTCACCTTCTCGGTATCTTTTTCAAAAAAAGCCAACTGCTATACGTATTATAGGGTATATTGATCGCTCAGCGATAGACTCTTAGGGTTGGCGTATTGGCAATAGTGGTTTGCGCACTTAGCTGGGCTATCCCTAATAATAAAAACACAGATAAAAACCTCATTTTTTTGGTCATTAGTTCTTTTTAACTACTTAGGCTTGTTCATACTAATCATTCCAAAGCCTAACATAGGAATATCCTTTAAGATAAAGAAATCGGTAACAGGAACTCCTTCTATATAGTAATAGGTTTTAGCAGAGGTAAAAAGAAAAACTCAAAGTAATAAGAAAAGTAATCGTACAACCCTACAAAGGCTAATTTACGTACTATCGGTGAGAAGATCCCTACTATTAGTGCCAGTGCTATGGGCTATCTCTATTACGCCTATGAGGTTGGAAACCCTTGCATGCTCAGTATTTTATAAAGCCATGAGAGCAGAAAGCTATGTTCTACCAAAGGTTTAATTCCCTCTGCTTCAGTGTGTGTAAACTTGAATGCTCCTATCCAAAGTAGAATAGTGGCCACTCCAAAAAGGCTGATGTAATACCCTATTTTTGTAACATAGGGCGGTACTGCTATTTTTTTCATTTTTATAATTTATTACAGTTGCAAAATTACGATTTTTTTAAGTAAAAACAAATAGTAAATAATAAAATTTCTCATTCACTCAAAAACTCAAAACTTAGAACTCAAAACCTCCCTGCCATTTTGTCAGTCTTGTAAGTGCGGCATTATCTTTGCTAAAAAGGAAAGAAAAAAAGCACGTATGAAAGGACAAATAAATGTTTCTGTGGAAAACATTTTTCCACTTATTAAGAAATTTCTATATAGCGACCACGAGATTTTCCTTCGTGAGCTGATCTCCAATGCTACCGATGCTACTCTTAAGCTCAAGCACCTTTGCCAAATTGGTGAAGCTAAAGTACCTTATGGCAACCCTCTTATTGAGGTAAAGGTGGATAAGGAAGGAAAAAAATACATATCACCGACCAAGGTATTGGAATGACTGAGGAAGAGGTGGAAAATATATCAACCAAATCGCTTTCTCAGGAGCTGAAGAGTTTCTTAACAAATACAAGGACTCAGCCAAAGATGCAGGTATCATTGGGCATTTCGGTTTGGGCTTCTATTCGGCTTTTTATGGTGGCTGATAAGGTTGAAATCCTTACCCGTTCTTACCAAGAAGGAGCACAAGCCGTACGCTGGGAGTGTGATGGCTCTCCAGCCTACAGTATAGAACCTATCGAGAAAGAAGGACATGGTACCGAAATTATCCTCCATATAGCCGAAGACTCCACAGAGTTCTTGGAAGAGAGCAAGATACACCAACTTCTTGTAAAATATAACAAATTTATGCCCATCCCCATCAAGCTAGGCATGCGCAAGGAAGCCCTTCCTCGACCTGAAAATGCCCCTGAGGACTATAAAACAGAGTATAAGGAAGTAGATAATATCATCAATAACCCTAACCCTGCTTGGACTAAACAGCCTTCAGAGCTTACCGATGAGGATTACAAGGCGTTCTATCATGAACTCTATCCTACTCAATATGAGGATCCTATGTTCAGCATTCACCTGAATGTGGATTATCCTTTCCATCTTACAGGGATTCTCTATTTCCTAAGCTAAGCAATGACTTGCAATTGCAAAAGGACAGAATCCAGCTCTATCAGAACCAGGTCTTTGTAACCGACAATGTGGAAGGTATTGTTCCTGAGTTCTTGACCCTCTTGCGTGGGGTGATAGACTCTCCCTGATATTCCGCTAAATGTCTCTCGTTCCCTACCTCCAAGCCGATGGAAATGTAAAGAAGATCTCCAGCTATGTAACTCGTAAGGTAGCCGATAAACTTCAATCTCTTTTCAAAGAAAACCGCGAGGATTTTGAAAAGAAATGGAATGATATCAAAATCGTGATAGAATACGGTATGCTCTCCGAAGAAAAATTCTTTGAGAAAGCACAGAAATTTGCGCTATACCCTACCGTAAATGACAAATACTATACCTTTGAAGAGCTTTTTAGAAAAAGATAAAAACCGCTACAAAACCAATAAGGACGAGCAGACAATCATTCTTTATGCTCAAAACAAAGAAGCCCAACACAGCTATATCGCTGAAGCAGAAGCCAAAGGCTATGAGGTACTCCTTTTGGACTCCCCTCTGGTCTCTCACCTGATCCAAAAATTGGAAAGCAGCCAAGAGAAAATATCCTTTGCTCGTGTAGATGCCGATTCTATAGAGAACCTTATCAAGAAAGAGGATACTCAGATCTCCAAGCTTTCTGAGGAGGAAACCGAAAAGCTCAAGGACTTTGTAACCACTGCTATAGAGAATACCGCCTATACGGTACAACCAGAAGCCTTGGATAGCGAAGCGACTCCTTTCCGCATCACCCAACCCGAATTCATTCGTCGTATGAAAGAGATGCAAGCAGTAGGCGGAGGTATGGGCTTTTGGAGGTTTCTCTGAGATGTACAATTTGGTAGTAAATACCAATAGTGCCTTAGCTGGTCAAATCCTCTCCACTACTGATGAGGCTGCTCGTAAGGCGCTTATCAGTCAGTCCTTTGACTTGGCACGCCTATCTCAAGGTCTGCTCAAGGGGAAGCGCTGACAGCCTTTGTTAAGCGTAGCTTCAACTTAATGACAAGTAACAAATAATAAACATTCTCCTTTACCTCAAATAAAGGAATCCTTTCTTTGTTTCCTGTTCTCGCTATGGGTATAGGAAAGTACATAGAAATAAGTACTTTGATGGGAGGCGTTGTCCACTGGCGACAACGCCTTTTACATTAGCATACCCTGTAAATAAGTCTCCTTGAGCCTGGTAATGGTCACTTTCGTATACAATAAGTCCCATTTCATTGAAGATTATCACCCTCAATAGGCGTATTAGGGTCTGTATTTTCCACTTTAAAAATAGTTTTTCTGAACCACTTTCAGCAGAAACACCATTATACACTTGTATCTGCTTAGGCTCTTCTACTCTATCTGGAATAGGTAAAGGCTCAGGTGCTGGTTCTGGTTTCGGTGCTGGTGCTGGTGTTGGCGTTGGTGCTGGCTCTGGTTTCGGTTTCGGTTCTGGTGCTGGTTTCGGTTCAGGTACTGGTGCTGGCGCTGGTTTCGGTGCTGGTGCTGGCGCTGGTTTCGACTCAGGTTTAGGGGTTGGTTTTGAAACTCAGGCTTAGGTGCTGGCCTCAGGTTTCGGCGCTGGTTTAGGTTTAGGAACCAGAGTGATGGTCTGGGTATGGGTAGCCTTGTTACCACAGGCATCAGTGGCTATCCATTGGTATAATACTTTGGCAGTAGTACCTTTTACTTCTGTTTTTTTGAATGTAACGGTTGCCTCTCCACAATCATCGGTTGCGGCAAGGGTTTGTTGGGCTGGTAGAGGGTGCCTTCCTCTATACTCCTATCTTGTGGAAGCGTACCCTACAAAAAGCAGGAGGGGTATTATCCACTACCTTTATCAGTTGGGTATAGTGTATAGCTGCACCACAGCGATCTGTGGCAGTATACATACGCATAATCGTATAGGAATGAGGACAATAACCTTGCTGTTTTATATCCTCATGAGTGAGCGTAATAGGAGGACATCCCCTTGGCCTGTAGTGTCACTGCCTGAGGGAGTGCCACAGCACAAGGCTGCTCTATATCCTTGGGAAAGTCTGTTGTCAGAAACCTAAGGGGTTCTCTGGGGGTAATGGTAATCGCCTGTATATGAGTGGTTCTATTCCCACAATTGTCTGTAGCTACCCATTGGTAAATCACCTTAGCAAGCCTTCCTTCCTTAAGTTGTTGCTGCTGATAGGTTGCTACTTTTACCCCTTGACAATTATCAGTAGCCGTAAGGGTAGCCTGAGCAGGTATAGGGTTCCCTCCTCTATGGTTAAGTCCTTAGGCAAAGATTCCACAAAGACAGGAGGTTGCTCGTCCCTAACCCTAATTGTCTGTTCAAAAGTCAGTTGGTTTTGACACTCATCTGTAAAGGTATAGGTTCGCTTAAGGGCATAACAAGCCTCGGCTACTGACACTGACTGCTGTTGCACCCTTTTCGGTAATGACCCCACACCCCCTTGTAAGGCTATAGTGGCGGGGTAGGAATAGCCTCCCTACAAGCAACCGTAAGCTGTTGCGGAGGGAGAGAGCCACTTACAAAAAGCCAAAGGTGCTGGTTTAGGTTTAGGTTGTAGCTGGGGCGCAGGGGTTTCTCCCCTTCAGGCTTAGAGGTAGGAAAAACTTATCTTGTTCTCCCCTATGAGTATCAGTTGGGTATGAGTGATATAGTTACCACAACTATCCTCCGCCCCTGAAAGTACGTTCTATGGCTGTATTGGGCGTATAGCCTGTAGTATTACGGTGATCTTGGTAGCTTACCACAGGCGTTGTACACCCCCCTGTAGCAGTAGGTAACTGCACGGCAGGAACATTCGCTTCTGTCCTAACTGAAATATCCTTAGGTAAGGTAGCGGCAACAAATTGTAGCGGTGCTGGCGCTTTATTATCTTTCTAGGATAAACCCTCCGTCCTTATAAGGTGATTTTTGTAGAGAGGGCATAAGCTAAGCCATCAATCACTTCTACCTTAATGATTCCCTGCCCCTTGGGATTGCCAAAGTAGCCATGCGTGGTACCAATGGCTACATTGGGAAGGGTAATCTCACAAGTACCATTATTGGGAGCTTCCCCCACTAGGATATACTTATAGGTCTTACCTGAATCATCAGAGAGGAGGATACGCACTTTGCTCTGTGGAGAGAAAATATTTGTATCCACTTGCCAGCGAAGCGTAAGACGATCACCTGCATGATACACCTTATTGGGCTTGTACTTGTCTCCATTGTCAAAGCCTTGTATCTCAAAGGGTTTGCCTTTTACGATTTTTACTTTGGTCTCCACTACATCATACTGGGGAACATGATGAGGATCACTCTGTTATGATCGGCTACCCCCAACCAAAAGGTAAAAGTACCAGGGTGATAGGAGACCGTACCCTTGGCCACTGCAAAGGTGTTGCGTTCTCACCTCAAACCATTCCTCTTGGAAGCGAATATGATTGCTTGCTGTACCCTTTATAAGTGAGGAACTGCGCATTAGACCTAGAAGAATGGAAGCGCCTATCGGCAGGATGCGCCATATAAATAAGCGCGTCCCCTTCGGGATCAGTAGCTGTAAGGTAGAACTGGAAATAAGTGTTTTGAGGTATTACATATTCCTGTTTGAGGCGTGCGCGCTCCAAGGAAGGCGGTCTATTCTGTGTCTTAACCCCATATACTAGGTTACTTCCTGTCCCTCTACCCCTTTCTCTTTCCTGGGTATAGGCTCTATCGGCATAGTAGGCCATGGAATTGCCTAAGAAAGCGCGAATAATCTGAACACTGATCAGGGAAAAGAAATCGCGGGGATACTCATGACCATAGCTCATGATAGACTGTCCACTATCGGTTTCTGTTTTTCAGAGTATTGTCCTCCGTTAGAGAACGTGTGGTCGGCACCGAACATATGCCCTATCTCATGCGCTATGGTAGAGGGGCCAACGGGACGAGCGGCAGCGCAAGCCTTCTGATGCTCCTGATAGGCTGCATATACAGCGGCTAAACCATTGTAACGCTCCTTAAAAATCGGTTAGAATGACTGCCAAATCGTATTTCTTTGGGTCGTATTTTTTTGTTAAAGACAATGGTACCATTATTAACCACTTCATTTCCCCTTGTATATTAGGGAAAAGAGCATCTTTGAGAGAAGTGAAGATCAATTGGTCATCGTCTATCAATTTAAAATGAACCCCTATATCATTGCCATAGAGTTCGTTAAGGAAAGTTTCTGTGGCATACCAAAAAGCCCTTATCTTAGCCTTATCCCCATTGAAAGGTTTCTTCATGGCGTAGTAGCTATAATCCACAGGCAGGGCAAGGCGATACTCACGCCATACCCCATCGGTATGAATTAAGCTATTGGGGTAGAGCAAGTTATACGGCTTGGGTTGCGTGATAGGAGGATCGTTTTTGTCCTCATCACTTTCGGGAAACATATTGCGAAAACCCACGCCACGGCTGGCCTTAGGTGTATCTTTCTTTTGAATAGCTGCTGCCCCACAACGTGTCTTTCGCTCTTGGATGAGCTGTAGCACTCCCTTATCAGAAACCGTCAGTACATAGGCCTTCCTGCCGTAGAGGATTTCTCCAAAGAGTGTTTGCTCACTCAGGGTAAGGGTACCTACAAAGGCATCTGCATGGTAGCCTACAAAGGAGCGATACCCCTTGTTGTTGAAAGCCCCTTGGCGTTCTTGCCAATGGATAGGTAGCGGCTCCCCTCATATGAGGAAGTGTAATAGACCACTCTACGGGAAGAGGAGGCAAAGTGTGCATATATCGCTTGCAGATTGTCCTGTGCCTGAACTACTTGTATTCCTATCAATAGAAATAAACAGCGTAAGATTGCTTTCATTTCAAAAAAGAAGATTATCGAGACGCTAATTTACGATTTTTTTCCTAAACAAAACCTAATAACTTTTAATTTTTTTATTTTTAATTTACATCAAGAGCAAAAAAACTCAAAAGCATTTAATCATGTAAGGCACAATTCGTTTGTCACTAATCACTAGTCATTTGTCACTTGTCACTTGTCATTAGTCACTTGTCACTTATCATTAGTTCCTAAATTAGGGTTTATAGACCAAAGGAATGGTAAGAACACTTTCGTTGCCCACTTTGTCGGAAACGGTAAGTTCAAAGGTATAGTCCTCATCGGGGGTGAAATAGCGGTCGGCAAGGGTAAATGTGAGTGTCTTATCCTTATGCTCATACTCCATAAGCACCCATTTGCCATTGATTGTAGCGGAGAATTTGCCTATCCCACTGAAATCATCGGTAACGCTCACCTTGAGCTTGTCGAGCTTAGCGATATTATTCTTTACCTTAGAAAAGTTGAGTGGCTTTTATCACAGGTGCTTTTTGTATCGGTTGTCAATACAAAACGCCCTAAAGTCTTCACCTTAGCCGAAACAATATTGTCCTTACGATAGGTGTATTGGTAATATTTCTTAGAATTTTTACCCTTTACGGAGGCAACACATACATAAGGAAGTTGTGCTTGGGTATATTTGGAAGCATCAAATACGATATTGTATTGATTTTTAAGAGGTTGAGTCGGTGCCAAGACAGAAAGTGTATCCCCATTTTGTTTTTACTTCAATAAAAGTATCTTGAAAAAAAGGTATCTTCGGGGGATATATACGGACATGTTTTCCGTTTTATACATATTATCGCGCTTGGCAACAAGAGGTGTCCCCTTGTTTTCTGGACGAAGGCCTGTGATAGGCTCTTTCTTACCCTCTATAGTAAGGTTGAGAGTGGTCGTGTTTCTATTAAAATCCTCTATTTTTGACCTCTACAAGGTAGGTCATAACGTCCTCCACTTGGATAATTCCATCACTTTCCTGTGGAGTGGGTGTAGATAGAGAGCTTATTCTGAGGTCCCTGTATAAGTGCTGCACCCTGCACCTGTTTTTACATAAAGAGGGTAGTCAATAAGGGTATTCAGGTAAGGGTCTTCACCCTTTATAAGTTCGTCAAAGGTATAGAGAGCTTCTCACTGCCATTGACCCATAGGGAAATCTTGTACACCCCATAGGAGTTGCGAGTGCCTGTCATCTTATCCAAGGTATATACGCCCAAGCCTATACGCCCTTGAGCCGTAATCTTGGAAGTGAGGTATTCGTCCGTATTCTTATCCTTGCCCAAGAGTACATTGCGCTCCTCTTGTATACCCTCAATAGCGGACTCCTCTCCTATGGGATAGGCCACAAACTTATATACCAAGGGAGCTATATCATCTTCATTAGGATAGCCGAAGAGTAAGGGATTGTAGGCATTGGTAGTTTGTGTATCCTGTATTTCGTAGTGCAGGTGAGGGCCAGCGCTGCCGCCTGTATTCCCTCACTAAGAGCTACCCAATCGCCTTTTTGACAGGAAAGTCGGTGGGTTTGAACTCTATTTCTACATCGTATTTCTCCAACAGATACTGGCGTTCCTTGACAAATTTCTCATTTCAGGAGCAAACTTCTGCAAGTGCGCATACACAGTAGTATAGCCATTGGGGTGGTCTATATACATCACCTTGCCATAGCCATAGGTGCTCACTTTGATACAAGAGACAAAGCCCCTCAGCGGCGGCATATACTGAGACCCTCCTTGCCATCGGTTTTGATATCTAAGCCTCCATGAAAGTGGTTGAGGGCGCAATTGCAGAAATTTCCGCATAAGAAAAGCGGAATATCCAAAGGCGACCCTGAAATAATCCTTAGGGAACTCCCTTTGTGAGGCTGCCTGCTGTTGGGCATACAAAAGAGAAAAAGAGAAAAAAATGCAATAAGAAAACGCAACATAGTTGTTAGTTGTTAGTTGTTAGTTGTTTAAGAGAATCTATATGTTTTTCAAGGGTTTTACTATTATAGAAGTCTATACTTCGTGTCTTCTACTTATCTATCGCTTCAGGCTGGTTAAAGGTCTGTTGATGATGGTGAACCATCTCCATATTATTCTTTCTATTAGAACAACTTATAGTCAATCATATTTTAGAATGCGAATAAGATACGAATAAATAAGCCAAGAGATTCATTCCCTAATCTCACTCTCTTTCAAGGGCTAATTGCCATTAGCCCCTACACCTGCTCATGTTAATTTTTCGCAAACCATTTCTGTTTGACTATAATAAGCCAATAAAAGAGTAATATAAACAAACTGTCTCTCATACATTGTAACTCATAGTTCAGAATTTTTCGGCAAAAGGTACTAATTATTTTTTTCAGAACCGAGTGTATTACTATCAAAAAAATCTATAGAATTATGAGCTACAATTCTTTTTGTAGTAATTTTTGCTCACAAAAAGATACCTATGAAATTTACTTAGGGGCACAGGCATTCTTTTGGCTATTTTGGCCTTTTGCTGGATTTATTATGTACTTTTTATCATCACTTTAGTGGATAAAAAGTATGATCATGAGCTAGTTACTGAGAACTATTACGCTCAAGAGCTGGATTTCCAAAAAGAATATAGATGCCGAAAAACAAACCTTAGAGGCTCATATGCAAGTGGATATGGCTTTATACTACGGGCGCCAAAGAAGGCATTCGCCTTGATTCTCTACTGCTGTAACAGGCAAAGAAGTCATCGGGGTTATTTTTGCTATCGCCCATCGGATAGCAAACTGGACTTTACCCTACCGATCACGACCCTTGATGGTTGTTCGCTGCTGATTCCCTGACAAGCTGCTCACAAAGGGGCGTTGGAATATCCGCGTGGAATACGGCTTTGAGGGAAAGAATTACTTGAGCTTGTTTGACAAAGTCAATTATTAGATGTACCTACTGGCTTTCACCTTAGGGCCTTGTGGGCAGCCTGCACTGCGTGGGTATGTGTGGCCCTATTGCCTTGTTGATTCTTTGCAAAGGCAGCACAAGGGCTTTTCGCTACCTACAGTTAGGCGCCTATTTCACAGGCAAGACCCTCGCCTATAGCCTTATAGGGCTTCTTTTTGGCTTGGTAGGGGAAGGACTTTTATAGCCGAATACCAGCAAGAGTTTTCTATCTTGGCTGGGCTTGTTATGGTGAGTATGGGACTCTTTTCGCTCTTCCATATCTCACTAAAGAGTATACAGAACCCCTTGCTCAAGGGCTTTGCCTTGCTCAAGAACGCTTTTAGGGCGACAGCTGACAAAAAGACACTTTCAAGTTCCTTCACTATAGGTTTTTTCTCAATGGATTTCTGCCTTGTGGTTTGGTCTATACCGCCCTCTTTGGCGCCTTGACTATGGGAGAACCTATGGGGTAGTATGGGCTATATGACGGCTTTCGGGCTGGGTACCATTCCACTGATGCTCCTGCTTGTACTTTTTGGGAGATTTCCTACCTCAGGGCTCTTGCGCCGCCAGCTGAACCAGTGGCTACCTATAGTAGTTATTATCGTTGGGATTCTCTTTTATCCTACGTGGTCTGGGGCTGGGGATTGCTTACCTCCCCTGCTGACACGCACTTATTACTGCACCCTAAGGCTGATTGCTAACCCTTTATACTCATGAAAAATGCCTGTTATACGCTCCTTCTTTTGCTTTGCTCTTGTGGGGTCTTCCACAGAAAAATAAGTCCGCCCTGATGTCTCTTCATACTCCGCACAAACACCTGTGGTAGCGCACATTAAGGATTCCTTATACTACTTTGAGGATAATTATCTTATCCGAAACCAACAAAGGGATATGGGAGCTATACCTTTCAGGCAATCCTCTGCAATTAGGACTCAACTCTGGCGCACTTACCCAAAAGACTTTATCATAGACAAGACAGCTTATTATTCAGCAAATTAAAAGACTTTGTCCCTCCGAGCGCAAAACAGCACTTTCTCTACCGTTTCCTTTAAGTGGTTCAACCGAGATATTGACCACTATATCCTCCCTATTTATAGGGCAGAACTTTATGGACAATCCCGCTATGCCGATAGTCTTTTTTCAACTACATTGCCCCCCAAGTACGAACGGAGTCTATACCTACACTCAGCTCATGACATAGGCCACGCCTCACAAGATTTGATGCTAGTGGGCTGTTCCTCCTTGGCTGCTTGGGGAACTCATACCCAAGATGGAAAGCTGCTTATCGGCCGCAATTTTGACTTTTTTCCTCTCGGACGATTTTCGCTACTGAGAAGCTCGTCCGTTTTGTTCGTCCGACGGAGGGTTATCCCTTTATGTCCTATGCATGGGGCGGTATGATCGGAGTCATGTCGGGCATGAATACCGAAGGGCTTACGGTAACCATCAATGCTGGTAAGTCCAATATACCCCTAAAGGCTCGCACCCCTATTTCGCTCCTATGTAGGGAAATATTGCAATTTGCCTCTACTACTGAGGAAGCTATTGCTATTGCCAAAAACGAAAAGTATTTGTCTCCGAGGCGATTATGGTAGGTAGTGCCAAAGAAAAGAAGGCTGTCATCATAGAAGTATCCCCGAAGAAATTCGGTGTATATGAGGTCGCTAATGGGCTGCTGCTCTGTACCAATCACTTCCAAAGTGCCCCCTATGCCAAGGATAAAAAGAACCGCAAGCAAATCCAACAAACCCATACCGCCTACCGCTATAAGAAGCTACAAGAACTCACCCAAGGCGATACCCTCACCCCCGAACATATAGCCGCTATCCTGCGCAATACCGAAGGGCTAAAGGGCAAAGCTATAGGCTATGGCAATGAGAAGGCACTGAACCAACTCTTGGCCTATCATAGTGTGATCTTCTCACCCGAAGAGCGCATCGCTTGGGTATCCACTGCCCCCTATCAGCTGGGGGAATACATAGCCTATGACCTCAAGGAGATTTTCAAAGGAGAAACATTCGCTCCCCATACGGTATATCCACAGACCCAGCGGAATATCCCTGCCGATCCTTTTATGCAAACACAAGCCTATAAGGATTATGAGCAATACCGACAGCTGGAAGAGAGGCTTACTAAGCAATTGCGAGAGAAAGCACTTATACAACCTACTAATTATCGAACTCTTACGAGCCTAAACCCCGATTATTGGAAAGCTTATTACCTATTGGGAGAAGCCTATTGGGCAAATGGACAATACAAAGAGGCTCAGGAACAGTATAAAATAGCCCTCACCAAGGAGATTCCTTATACCATAGAGCGAGAACAAATAGAAAAAAGGCTTAAGGATTAGTTATAGAATTCTTTCTAAGAATCCCCAGAATTCCTCAAAGGGAACCGCTCCAAAGTCTTTGGTAGAGAGTTGAAGTTCTTTTTCCCATCTTGGTAAGTGATAATTCCCTAAAGCGATGCAGTAAGACCTTGTCTCCCTCACCTGAAAGGTAATATAATAGTCTTTGTTGTTATCACTGTCCTCTTCTGAATACTTGACGTGTTGTTCTATGGTGAAGTATTTTCCCTTCGTTACTAGATTGAACTGGCTGTTATACATAAGTGTATAAGGGTAATAACAGTGATCATAAAGCAACTGGTAGCTATCCTTCCCGTCACTTAGAAGCAAGGCGAACAATGTAGTACTTACTTCGCTGTCTTTGGGGGTGAAGATATACACATAATCCCTGCCTACCATCCCCATTAAGGTCTGCGTCAGCTGATCTGCCCTGGTTAAGAGATAATGTACCGACTCCATACGCTTAACAAAAAGGGAAGCAACCGTAATTGGGAGTCTATCTTTATAGGGACCGATAAGTCTGTTCCGTCTCTTGATTTATCTTGTCTTGGTACTTTTCCATGTGTCATTGGAGATTTCTAAAGGTGCCCCTTGGTCCATTTGCTATCCTTAAGGCTATAGGTAATAACTTGGTAGGATCTGTTGTCTCATAACCCGATTGAGTTGTAGTGACGACTTTAAGTATTTTTATCTATAACCACAAGCAGTGCATTGAAGTTTTGAGCAATTTGCACAGGCGACATATCCTTGATAGGATTAAAGACCACATCCACCCATTCCTGTTCATAATCACCATACATAGCGGCCTGCACCACCTTGAGATCAAACTGTTCATTCTTAGGATAAAAGATACAACCACCTTTCCGAAAAGGATTCTCCTCATAGGGCAAGCGTTATGAGTGTAGTAATAGCCACACTTAACAAATTTTGCTCGCTCATCTAAGTTAAAACGTGCACAACTAATGGTCTTATAGAGCGCTTGCTCTACCTGAGTGTTCAGTGGTATATCGTTAATAGTAGGTGTATGCTTGGGGCATCCCCACAAAAAGAAGTGCTAAAAAGACTAAGAAGATTCTATACATATTATAGTTTTTCTTTTTTTATAAGGTACAATAACAGATGCCATAAATATCTACAAATATAGACGCTATAAACTCACGTCTCTACCTTGTTTACGCTATTTTGCCTCTACGCCTACTCATATCATTTTTTACAATCCTCTTCCAATTGTCTATAACTCTTCACCCACATACCCAACTCCAAGTATTCGCTGGCTTTACTTTTCACTCTTCATTTTTCACTTTTCACTTAAAAGTATTCTATCTGTCGTTCAATAATCGTTGTGGGTTTGCCATCTTGGTATTCCAAAGCGTCCCTATCCAATTGCCTTTTTATCATATTTGTACTCAAAACTCTTCTTCTGAGCAAAATTTCTATTGAGCAGCGAGAGGATTCGATCACAATCCCCATGGCTATTGTAGCGATATTTGGCTTTATTGAGAATATTCTCCCCCTTATCCACTATATTTTGCTCCTGTTCTAAGAGCCGCCCTCATGGTCATAGGTAGAGATGAACTGGCCGAGAAATCCTCCCTAAGAAAAATTGCTTTCGGTCTGTCGTCCTGCATCATCATAGACAAAAAGGCAGAATAGAGCAAAAACCCCTTCTCGTCATAGGTTTCTTCTTTGGTTACATTGCCACTCCCATCACAGTTGAACACTGTAATGCCTACTTTCTCCCTTTGAGGATCCAAGTGTAGTTTGTATTTCTTTACCTTCTGCTTGCTATAGGTATATTCTGTAGCGCAAGGTCTCTGCATTGCGCCTCGTCAAAGAATATTTCCTTGACAAGGTTACCCTGTGCATCAAAGGTCTTTTTCTATGTTCATCTCGGCCAGAAGCGCCCCTTTGAGCTACTGCCCCATTTTTCCTTGACATGGTAGCCCCTGATACGAAGTGTTTTTACCCCCTTGTGTAGAAATTCACGCTCCCAATCTGTCCTCTCTTGTGCATAAGAGTAACAGACTAAAGCAAATAGGCTAAGTACATGTAACCAATGGCTTTGTAATCATTTCATTTACAAATCGTTTTTGTGTATTTAACTTGCGCTGATGTGCGGCTCTTTATACGCTTAAGGCGAATCATTACCTCATCTCTGTGCAAGGCATCTTTGGCTACTTTACCCACGGTAAGTCCCTGTACCAAAATAGAGAAGAGCACCACTATATAAGTAACCTGCAAGAGGGTTTCCTTCATCACCCCCTGATCCTGAGGGATAGAAAGCACCAAAGCGATAGAAACGCCGCCACGTACCCCACCCCATACCATGGTAATAAGGGAACCTCGCGAATAGGAGCTAACCTTGCGCAAGATTGTCTGAGCTGGGATATAAATCGCCAAGGCACGACCCAAAAAGACATACCACAATGGCAATCCCGCCCAAGAGGAATTGTTTGTCTAAATTATCTATCAAAAGCATCTCAAACCCGATAAAGAGGAAGAGAATAGCGTTCATGATCTCATCCACAATCGCCCAAAACTTACTCAGGTAATCCCTATTCTCCTCACTGCTGGCCTTCTTGCCTACATTACCCTACAAAAAGCCCTGCAATAACCATCGCCAAAGGCGAAGACACATGAGAAGCCTTGGCTATCAAGAAACCACCCATCACTACCGCAAGGGTTACCAAAACACTCACATGGTAGTCATCGGCCTTCTTCATCATCTCGGAGGCAATCCAACCCAAGATAGCCCCTAAAAAAATATCCCTCCCCTGCTTCCAAAAAGAAAGAGCTTGGTTATAGCATTAAACGAAGGTTCAAAAGTAGCGTCGGTAGCCAGCTTAAGCACTACGGCAAACATCACTACGGCTACCCCATCGTTGAAGAGAGATTCACCTGTGATCTTTGTCTCAATACGCTTAGGTACATCGGCCTGCTTGAGTACGCCCAAAACCACAATAGGGTCGGTAGGTGAGATGAGCGTACCAAAAAGTAAGCAATAGACATAAGGGATATCTATCCCTATCCAAGAAGCAATATAGTAGAGTAATCCTGAGATAAAGAAAGCCGAAAGTACCACACTTATCGTCGCATAAGTAAGGATCGAGAGCTTATATTCTTTTAGGTCAGAGACATTGATATGCAAGGCCGCTGCAAAAAGTAGGAAGTTAAGCATGGCACTCATTAGGATTTCTGTAAAATTAAACCCCTCTAAGAATGCTTCCAACCTATGCGCTAAAACCCGAAAAAGATAGCCCCCGAAAAGGCGAATCCCTACCGATACCATCATGGCAATCACCATGATCCCAATGGTCATCGGGGAGCTTTTACATACCTGACATTCAGATAAGAGAACACAGCAGCTAAAACAATAATTACTGAAAAGGCGTAGTATAATTCCATAGAGTCTTTTTATTTTTGTCGCAAAAATACAAAAAAATAATAATAAATGACAAACGACTAAAGAGAATTTTTATTCCTTAATAATACGCTATCTCGTATCTATATAATTCTATAGGACCCTCATTTATAACAAGTCTTTCTATAGGATTATGATATGTATCTTCTTGATAATAGTACTGCCTATTATAGATTTCTCCTTCTTGACTAACATAAACCTCTTCTACAAGGTGCTGACACTCATCATAACACTTGCGCCAACAAAGCCTCCTATACAGAAGAGTCTGGCGGTGTACTTTTTAGACTTTGTTGTTTTTACTTAATTTGGCTTGTGTTCTTTTAGCTTTTCTCTTCAAGTAACAGCTTTTTCAAGCAATTCATTTTGAGCAAACCACTCCTGATAAGTACGTCTGTAGCCGGTTGTAGGTTTTTGTTGCCTGTTGAGGTGTATTAGTTGTCTGTTGAGCTATATTCACTGTTTTTGAGGTGTTCTCACTACTTCAGAATCCGAGGGTTGTGCGGCAGGGGTATCTTTTAGCAGTGCAAGGTAAGGCTTGGGGACAGGCTTTTCGTCCTCTATAGAGGCTACAGAAGGCAGCTCCTGCCAATCGCCCTAAGGACATAAGCATCTTGATCGCACTGAGTTGTTCACGTATGGAGGGATAGACTGTTTTTCTCTCCTTGCTGTTGGGGTTGCCCATTGGCAATAGCCCAAAGGGCTTGAATGAGTTGTTTTTTTCATGACTATAGTGTTTTAGGGTTACAGTTGACTGAACCCCTTTATTTCTTAAATTTCAGAATACAAAATTACAACATTTTAGAGGTAAAAACAATATTTTGCAATAATAAAATGAAGTTAATTAACAGTGATTAGTTGTTGGCAATGCGTGGTCAGTGTCGTAACTCGAAAATTCAGAACTCAAAACTCAAAACTTGTTTGCCTTTTATCATTATATTTCGTATTTTTTTGCCCCTTAGGAAAACACTCAAAAATGCTTAAACAACTCACGAAAATCCTTATTTCTACTCGCCCTAATGGCAGTGCTTTTCTTGGCCTATGGGGCTGCCCTTGCTATGGGTACTTTTGTGGAAACTTGGTATAATACCGACACAGCCAAAATCTGGATCTCATAACGCTTGGTGGTTTGAACTCATCATGGCGCTTTTTGTCATCAACTTTATCGGGAATATTGGCCGCTATCGCCTGCTCAAGCGCGAAAATTGGGCGGTTTTCGTCCCTGCATGCCTCTTGGATCTTCATCATCGTGGGGGCTGCCGTTACCCGCCACATCAGCGACGAAGGCAAGCTCGCCCTACGCGAGGGAGAGGAGGCTGACTTCTATACCTCGGAGCTAACCCATATCACCGCCCAGGTAGATGGCTCTTACGAGGGACAACCCTTACGCAAAGCCAAACAAAACCGAGGTGCTCTTCTCCGAATTTACCTCCAATTCCCTATAGCTGGTCTTCTGACTTCAAGGGAAAGGATTTCCGCATAGACCTCAAACGATTTATCGCTCATGCCGAGGCTACCTTTGTAGCGGATCCCTCAAAGGTGAATCCTATCTGAAGATTGTAGAGGCCGCTGGCGGAGAGGGACACGAACACTACCTCAAGAGTGGTGCTACTGAAAACTTCCCATGGCCTGCCCATCTCGCTGAACAACCCTACCGAAGGGGCTATCAACTCACAAATAACCCCTGAAGGGAGCTATATTCATACCCCTTATATGGGTAGTTATATGACCATGGGAGACCAAAAGGTGTTTGAGGTAGCCAAAGATAGTATGCAGCCTCTCCAATACCGCTGCTTGTACAACATAGGCGGCATGCGCTTTGTTCTGCCTGAGCCAATGCAAAAAGGGAAAATGGTCATGACCTCTATCCCTGAGAAAAAAACAAAATGCAGGTGATCTCAGTGCCCTTGTGATGACTATCACCTGCGAAGGTGAAACCAAGGAAGTGGAGGTCATCGGTAGGCGTGATGAGATCAACCCTCCCTCCTCAACAGAGGTAGGCGGACTTACCTTCCACCTGAGTTATGGTTCAGTGCGTACGCCCCCTGCCTTTCAAAGTGAAGTTGGACGACTTCATCGCTGACAAATACCCTGGCACCGAGCGTAGTTACTCCTCTTTCAAGAGTAAAGTAACTGTAACCTCACCAGAGGAGACTTTCAAATATGATATCTACATGAATAATATCCTTAACTATAAGGGCTATCGCTTCTTCCAAGCCAATTTCTTCCCCGATGAGAAAGGGACTATTCTTTCTGTCAATCATGATTTTTGGGGTACCTTGCTCACTTACATAGGCTATACCCCTACTCTATATAGGGCTTATCGCCAGTATGTTCTTCGGAAAGACACGCTTTGTCCAGCTCAGTCAAAAAGCTCAAAAAGCTCTATAACAAACGCCGAGGTGTCCTCACTCTTTGGCTTTGCTCTTTTCCGTAGGCGCCTATGCCCAACATGATTCTTTTTGAACTGACTCCCAAGCAGATAGACTCGCTTATCAAGGCCACTACCGTCAAGAAGGAACATGCCGACCGCTTTGCTCACTTGGTAATCCAAGACGAAGACGGCCGTATGAAGCCAATCAATACCTTTGCTTCTGAATTGCTCAGAAAAGTCAGCAAGGCCGATACTTTCCGCGGACTGGATGCCAATCAGGTATTCCTCTCCATGCTGCTGAATCGTCAGCTATGGTACAATGTGGATTTCTTCTATATCAAAAAAAGATAACGACAGCCTACACAAGATTTTAGGTGTAGAAAAAGGCCTTAAGCGCGTAAGAGCTTTGGATTTCTTGGATAAGGAATATAACAACAAACTCAATCTTACTTAGTGGAGGCCTATTCCACCTCCAACCCCAACCAATTCCCAAAAAGGAGTTCAAGGAAGTAGATACCAAGATGCATCTTTTTGGAGCGCGCCCTTTCGGGGAGTATGTTGCGCATTTTCACTGAAGGATAGCCCTAACAACAAGTGGATTTCTCCATTAGATATATACGAAAAATCCTACCTATACGCAGGACACCCTCGAAGCTGGCTTTATCAAGCACGCTTTCCGCTGGTACCTCTCCTCTGTAAAAGATGCCGTGGAGACAGGTGATTACAGTGATGCGGATAAGATCCTGACTGTACTCCAGCAGAACCAACGCGCTGTAGGTAAGGCGGTAATTCCTTCCGAAAAACAGATAGAAGCCGAGATACTTTACAACAAGTATGATGTCTTCAAAAGCCTCTTTAGCTGGTACTTATATGTGGGAACAATCATGTTTGTCGTGCTTATCGCGCGTATCTTTAAGGAACGCAAGGCACTGCGTATCACCACCCAAGTATGTACAGGATTGCTCTTTTTCCTCTTTGCCCCTACATACCGCAGGGCTTGCTTTCCGCTGGTATATCTCAGGCCATGCCCCATGGAGTGATGCTTATGAGAGTATGATCTATGTGGCATGGGCAACTATGGGTATTGGATTGTGTTTCGCCCGTCGCTCACCACTAAGTCTGGCTTCCACCGCCTTTGTAACCTCCATGATCCTGATGATTGCCCACTGGAACTGGCTTGACCCTTCCATAGGCAACCCACAGCCTGTACTCAACAGCTACTGGCTGATGCTCCACGTAGCGGTGATTGTAGGTAGCTATGGCCCTTTCACCTTAGGTATGATCTTAGGGGCTATCAACCTCTTACTTATGATTCTTACCACGGCGAAGAACCGAGAAAAAAATCAAGGGTGTAGTAGATGAGCTGACTATCGTCAATGAATTAGCCCTTACCGTGGGGCTTATCATGCTCACTATTGGGAACTTCTTAGGTGCGCAATGGGCTAATGAGAGCTGGGGACGCTACTGGGGTTGGGATCCGAAGGAGACTTGGGCGCTGGTGAGTATCATGGTCTATGCCTTTGTGATTCATATGCGTATTGTCCCTTCCTTACGTGGCGTATGGGGCTTTAACTTTGCCAGTGTAGTGGCCTTTGCCAGTATCCTGATGACCTATTTCGGGGTTAATTTCTACCTTTCAGGACTACATAGCTACGCCAGCGGAGAGAAAGTGATTACTCCAAACTTTGTCTATTATGCGGCTGTGTTTGTCATGATTTTTAGGCATTGTGTCTTTTTATCAGACGGAAAAATCTAAAGGAATAGCTTTTTCCATGAAACCTATTCTTCTATTACCATTCTGCTTACTGCTCTTTGCCAATTGTGAGAAAACCAATTCTGAAGCAGCAGCACCTTCTGTCCCTACAGATTATGATCAAATGCAAATAAAACAGTATATCGAAAGTCAGGCAAATATCCTTAATCCTGAACGAGGATTCTATACGCATCTCGGTTTCTCTGCAAGCAAGAACGAAACGCTCTCGGCAAGTGATATCCAGAAATATCGTGAGGAAGGCATCTCCCTTGTGTTCTCTATATACTATCTAAAGGAATTCCGTGACAAACCCTATATCTGAGGCTTTTTCTTGAGCAAATCCGCCACAATATGCGGGTACTGCGTGAAGGGGGAATAAGGCTATTGTACGCTTTGCTTATACTTCTTCCAGAGAGAGAGACCTTGGGACGCCCCTTGGGAGATTACCCAAAGGCATATAGCTCAACTCAAACCCATCCTCCAAGAATATGCAGACGTAATTTGCCTGATGGAGGCAGGTTTTTGTAGGGGTATGGGGAGAATGGTACTATACGGATAATTATGTATACAAACCCTAAAAGAGGGAGCGTATGCTCCCAGAGCCTGTGTTCTTGCAGCTCTTTTGGATGCGCTCCCCTCTGATAGAATGATTGCTGTACGTACACCTCAAGCCAAACTCCTTACCCAAGGTATCACCCCAAAGGATACTCTCAGCCTTTCGACAGCCTTCAAGGGGACTCCTCTGGCTCGTATTGCCGCCCATAATGACTGTTTTTTTGGCAGATGAAGATGATAAAGGTACCTTTGCTAATAACCTTGCTTATAGAAATTATTGGGAGGCAGAAAGCAAATATACTGCCATGGGAGGAGAGACTTGTGCGCTTTCTTCCCTTAGTGGCATGTAACCATGCTTTTAGCTCAATTCTCTCAATATCATTGGTCTTACCTCAATCGGGACTATCACCAAGATGTTTTTCAAACAATGGAACGGAGAAAAATGCCTTAATGAAATTCAGAAACGATTGGGTTATCGTTTTTCTCTAGTCAAGGGTTACTTCACCAAAACTCCCAAAATAGGAAGTCCCTATCAGATAGAATTACAACTAAAAAAATACAGGTTGGGCATCTCCTTTCAACCCTCGCAGAGTAGAGTTATTGTTCATATCTCAAGAGAATCCTGATGAGAAATACAAAATCACCTTAGCCGATGACCCTCGTTACTGGTTTGCAGGAAAAACAAGTATACTAAAGACTACTTTCTTGCTACCACATGGTATGAGCAAAGGGAAATATACGATCTACCTAAACCTACCCGATCCGCGAGAGCCACTTTTCCAAAAGAAAGGAATATAGTATACAATTAGCAAATAAAGATATATGGAACTCTCAAAAGGGATATAACAAGATACAAGAGGTCACACTCTCTGAAATAGGAGAAAATAACCTAAGAGGTATCCCCTCTTTAGAAAAATTCACAGAGTAAAAACAATGCTATTTTATTGGAATAAGGCGTTACTTACTGAAAAACATAGCCTTACAAGTCCCTAGCCAATTTAGGAAATCTCTCTTAAAAAGCAAGATAGGCTATCAAAATTTAATTAAAAACCAAGTATAGTCAGAAAAAAATGACGTATATTTGCAGCACAGAATCATGGTGATTATCCGATGAAATATACACAAAAAAACCAGCAATTGTCCTCTTGGAGGACGGCACTGTTTTCTATGGGAAAGCTGTAGGAAAAGAAGGTAGTGCTTTTGGTGAAATCTGCTTTAATACAGGGATGACTGGCTATCAGGAAATCTTTACCGACCCCTCCTACTTCGGGCAAATCATGGTAGCAGCTACCGTTCATATAGGCAATTACGGAGCTTTCTCCGAGGAAAACGAATCCGACGGGGTGAAGATTGCAGGCCTTGTATGTCGTAACTTTAGCGAGTATGGCTCCCGCCCTATTAGTGAAGAGTCCTTAGGCGCTTTCCTTGAAAGACAAAATCTCTTTGTAGTAAGCGATGTGGATACTCGTGCCTTGGTGTCCTACATACGTGATCATGGGAGTATGAATGCGGTACTCTCCACCGATGTGGACAACATAGAAGGACTCAAAGCCCAGCTCAAGGCGCAACCGTCCATGAAGGGCTTGGCCTTAGCCCCCTGAAGTATCCACCAAGGAGGCTTATTTCGTAGGAAATGAAAATGCCCCCTATCGTGTGGCTGCCTTGGATCTGGGTATCAAGCGCAATATATTGCGCAACTTAGCGGCTCGTGGTGCCTATATCAAGGTGTTTCCACATACCGCTACCTTTGAAGAACTTAGTGCTTTTTGCCCCTGATGGCTTCTTCCTCTCCAATGGCCCTGGCGACCCTGAACCACTAACTGAGGCCATTACACTTACTCAGCAAGTTATTGACAGTGGTAAGCCTGTATTTGGCATTTGCCTAGGCCACCAGCTCATTGCCCTCTCCCAAGGGGTACCTACCTATAAGATGCGCAATGGCCACAGAGGAATCAACCACCCTGTAAAGAACCTCCTTACAGGCAAGAGTGAGATTACCTCCCAGAATCATGGTTTTGCTGTTGATAAGGAATTAGCAGAAAAAGAACCCCAATATAGAGATCACCCACCTACACCTCAATGATGGTACTGTAGCGGGTATTCGCCTAAAGAACCGCCCCGTATTTAGCGTACAATACCACCCTGAAGCAGCTCCAGGCCCTCATGATGCGAGCTATCTTTTTGATGAATTTATTACAAATATAGAAGCATATAAAAGAAAAATAAATAACGTGAGTTCGATATACAAAAAGCTCCCCTGATTTTTCACGGATTTCACAGATTCTCTATGTTTGTGTAATCATGCTGTTAAGATTTACACTTAGTTGTTGTATCATTCTCTCTGTGGAGTCTGTAGGAGAAAAAAATATAATTTTATTTATGTCGAACTCATGTTAGCTTTTAGCAGATGTAGCAGGTTGTTTTTAAAAAAACACATATATGAAAAATTTTTTTATATTTCTGATTATTCTATGTTTGGCTTTAGAGGCTTTTTATCTCATGTCTTCTTCTGCTAGAAAAGATAAATTTATCAAATTTCATATTGACTTCTGTAACAAATTCTCTTATTATCATTTGTTCAGTTTTTGAATGTGAAGAAAAATTATTGAAAAAGGTTCAAAATAGAAACCCATAAAATAATAGAAGGCTGTCCAGATATTTAGGACAGCCTCTTTTCTTACATTATGGAAAAGGGCGTGTTGCTATTTTTAGACTTGTAATACCTGTCCATAAAACAAAGTTGATGGAAGAGTTTTTCCTATTAGTTTTTTTGATACTGATAAATAAATTCTTCAAAGGTAATTTCTTCTTCTCCCTTTGACATATAGAGTACCTCCTTATCTGTATGGTCAAAAACAATTCTCAATTCTTTGTCCTCTGAAAGAAATATATCCTCTTCATATCCTACTTTTTTTCATAGAAAACCAACCTGCTGATTATTTGATTTTTAAGTACATATATCTTTTTCTGTAGCTTTTTCTTGCTTAACTACACTACCCATTTCAGTAAAAAAATCTCTGTATCTGCTGTTATCTCTATCAAAGGAAGTCCTAACGCTTCTCTGTAACTGTTTTTTTAAAACTGAAGTAATAGAAATTTCTGTTCCTTTCTTACTTGGCGAAAGTTTTTCCTTTAAGAAAATTCTTTCTTTTCCTCCACCAATATATAAGTCCCAATAAAGGAAGAATAAGCCAAATATAGGCATATATGAACCGACATCCAAAAAAATCCTTAGTGAATCCCTCCATACCTCTATTATTTCTCCAAGAGTTGTCTTTGCATATCCATCGTAAGGCGATAACTTCCCTCCATAGAAATTACTTTTTCGGCTCACATTTTCTATCTGTTTTCCTTCTTTTGTCCAGAGGAAAGGGAAGAATGAAAACACTTGGTTTCCATTGAGCTTAGCTACTTCCTCTTGCCAGCCTTCCCAATAGAAAGGCTTGTAGAAGAGATGTATATCCCCGCTTAAGGTCCAGCCGACAAACTCCGAATAGCCGCATTCCATTGGTTCCCCAAGCGAGTGTATCAGGGGCTAAGTAGTACATCTGTCCTAAGTCATCTTGTCCAAATGCTCCCCATTGATAGCAAAAAGTCCCCCTAAGATATCATCTGCTACCAAAAAGAAATGCAGGAGGTTCTCCCATAGTGCTCAAAAGATTTCCCTTTGTTCCACTGAAACATTCCTCTGTCTAACCTCTCACAGCCAGAGCCTAAAAAGGCGTATCCAGCCTCCATCTATAAGAATACCACCCGTTTCATAGATAATAGCTCCCATAGGCGAACGGGTAGTTATTTGTGCATTCAGTAGTTCTGTTTCTGCTCGCTTGGCATCACGGGGCAGTACTTCATAAGAATTGATGGCCTCTTGCAACCATTCTTGTACCAAGTCCCAACCGGGTTCTTCCTTATTGATCAACTCTTCTAATGTTCTCATATTTTTCCTTTATATTAAAAATACTGCCCCTACACTTGTAGGGCAGTATTACTAATAATATTAAATAAAAAAATTATTTCACGATATAATTTTGAGCTATCTCTTTAGCTACTTTTTCCAATACAGAAGTAATCTCATCATTAATTTTTTTCCTGCTTTGAGTTGTGCAAGGGTATCCTGGTGAGCTGTGCGAAGGTTATCCAAGTATTCTTTTTCAAACTCACGTACGCGCTCTACTGGAACTTGGCGCAATAGGTTCTTAGATCCTACATAGATAATCGCTACTTGGTCTTCTACTTTGTATGGAGTATTAGAAGATTGTTTAAGGATTTCCACATTGCGCTTTCCTTTCTCAATTACATTGCTGGTAGCTGCATCAAGGTCAGAACCGAACTTAGCAAAAAGCCGCCAATTCGCGGAACTGTGCTTGGTCAAGCTTTAAGGGTACCTGCTACCTTCTTCATAGACTTGATCTGAGCAGAACCTCCCACACGGGATACAGAGATACCCACGTTAATCGCTGGACGTACCCCAGAGTTGAACAGGTCTGATTCGAGGAATATCTGCCCATCGGTAATAGAAATCACGTTGGTTGGGATATAAGCGGAAACGTCACCAGCTTGGGTTTCTATCACAGGAAGTGCGGTAAGAGAACCACCACCCTTTACAAGGTGTTTGATAGAATCAGGAGGTCATTCATATTGCGGGCTACATTGTCGTCCTTAATCACCTTAGCAGCGCGTTCCAAGAGGCGAGAGTGCAAGTAGAACACGTCCCCAGGGTAGGCTTCACGTCCAGGCGGGCGACGAAGCAAGAGGGATACCTCACGGTAAGCCATGGCTTGCTTGGAAAGGTCATCATAGATAATAAGTGCTGGGCGACCTGTATCACGGAAGTATTCCCCTATGGCTACCCCTGCAAAAGGAGCATATACCTGCATTGGTGCTGGGTCAGAAGCATTGGCCGCTACGATAGTAGTATAGGCAAGTGCCCCTGCATCTTCCAAGGTTTTAGCGATCCCTGCTACAGTAGAGGCTTTTTGACCAATGGCTACATAGATACAGTACACTGGATTACCTGCATCGTAGAACTCTTTTTTTGGTTGAGGATCGTATCGATACATACGGTAGTTTTACCCTGTCTGTCTGTCCCCGATTACAAGCTCACGCTGACCGCGTCCGATAGGAATCATAGCATCAATAGCCTTAATCCCTGTTTGCAAAGGTTCATTTACGGGTTGGCGATAGATTACCCCCTGGTGCCTTACGCTCGAAAGGCATTTCGTAAAAGTTCGCCTAAGATAGGGCCTTTACCGTCAATAGGTTCACCTAAGGTATTGATTACACGTCCTACGATCCCTCCCCTACTTTGATAGAGGCGATGGTTTTGGTACGTTTTACGGTGTCCCCTTCTTTTTATTTGGGTAGAAGAACCAAGGAGTACCACCCCTACGTGATCTTCTTCAAGGTTAAGCACCATTCCTTCTTGTCCTGATTCGAAATGGACAAGCTCTCCGTTTTCCACTTTGGAGAGACCGAAAATGCGAGCAATCCCATCTCCTACTTCTAATACCGTCCCCTACCTCTTCTAAAGATACCGACGCATCGAAGTTTGCTAATTGTTTCTTAAGAATCGCTGAAACTTCAGCCGCCTTTATTTGTGCCATTATTTTTTTATGTATGAATGTATTCTTTATTTTGCCTTTATTTATAAAAAGTTACCTATTGACACTTCTATAAATTTCCGTGCAAAGATACATCAAAACCCACCAGCAGTTAAATCACTTTTTTAATGATTAATGGTTAATGATTAATGCCAATAATCATTAATCATTATTGACATTAATCATTATTTCCTATTTTTCTTATCGTACTTCACATAGAGGAAGGAAGCGATCATAAGCAATACACCAAGTATGACCAATACCACCACTCTGGAAATAGTACTTAGGTGCGCTATATCATAGAAAAAAATAGCTTGACTAAAGTAAAGAGAATTACAGATATACTGGCTATTCGCATATAGCTTTTGCTCTGATGTATTCCTTTACAAGCATGAACACACCATAAGACACCCATAAGATGCTCAGCCCCAATTTGTAATTAGCCGTAGCTCCCAAAAGTTCTGTCCAGTGTAGCCATTCGCTACTTACCACCCATAGAACAACCCCATAAAGCACCAAATCACGTACCTTATTGTTTTTGAAGTTGATAGCCTCTGCATCGAGCAACTTGTACGTCTGCCATAACAACAGAGCAAAAAGCCAATAGAGCTATATAACGGATGATTACATACATCATGCCAGGGGTATAACTTAGGTATAGCCCTCTGAGTTCGCTGAGCAAATACAAGCCTTGTGTGAGCATGATCATTCCTATAACAAGATTGAAAACCAAGTTGTTAAACAAGATTTTTTCCTTGCGAATATAGCGCGTATCTATCCATGTAAAGAGTGCAAAGTAAGCCACGGTATAGACAATAAGCCACATTTGCTTAAAGTACTGCAAACTATCATAGGCTTTCATTCCTGTATCTGCTTCTACTACATATTGGTTTATCCTTATTGCCCAATAATTATATATCTCTATATAAAAAGTGGCATATAGCACTATAAATAGGAGTATATTGATCCCATAATCAAACGTTTCTGAGGCCTTTTTCCTATAACGGCTATTGATATAGGAGATCCCCGCCACTATACCCACATAAAGCAATGAGTTAAGGAAGGTAGTATTGAGAAAAGCTGTTACCTTCTCTGGAATTGAGGCGACATGTTCCTGCATTTCAATCCAATTAGTCCAAAAGGCTAAAAAGTCGCTAAAGGGAGTACTATATAGGGAGAGCATCTCATACATACGGATTTTTGGTACGTCCTACCCAGAAGAGACCTCCTGCTTCCATTGCCCAGAAGAGAGTAATCCAAACCCCTTCAAAATAGATAGGTATGGTAAGGGTCCCAAAAGAAATGGCCAAGATGAGACTTAGGTACTTCAGCTCCTTGGAAGCGCCCCGACTACGGGTATAGTAATACACCAAGAAGTGGAAGAGCGCATTGGCCAAAGTGAATACCGTCAGATAATCACGTGTCTGAGCAAATACATTTTCAAAGGTAAAGGATAGCCCTAACGAATAGAATAACAAGGTATTAGATAGCAAAATAAGAATATCCCCTATGGTAAAAAGTATCCTTTGCCCAGAGCTTGCGTACAATGAAGGCAAAATGGAAGATCAGGTAATACACCAATAGGAATGAGAAATAAAGTCCCTGGTTATCCTTGTATTTGAACACATGAAGGGTCAGGTAAAGTGCCCAAGTAAAGACAAAGGCCGAATGATAGAGCCAGCGCCATTGCTTATAGAAGGATATAATCAATATCCCCACATTGATAAAAAGCCACATAGGGAGAGCAGCACCCATACATGTCCGCCCCCCATTGCTCAGCAAGAAAGGCACCGCATAGCCTCCTACCATACCAATAAGCGCAATAATCTGCTGGTTGTAGCTCAGAGCAAACCAAATAGTGGCAACCGTCACAAAGAACATCAGTGCGAAAGCTACCCCTGTGGGGAACATCTGGTAAAAGTCATACGCCACATAGGTCAGGAAATAGAAAATCGCCATCGCCCCGCTGACGAGCACCGCACTGAATTTCTCATACTTAGGCTTTTAGGTAATAGCCCACTCCAAAGAGGGCACCCCCTATGAGGTAACCCAAGATAATACGCATGATAGGGACTGATAAGGTCATGGTCTATGGAGTACTTCACCCCAATAAACACCCCAATAAGGATAATGGCAATCCCAATCTTATTAAAGAGATTACCCCCAATGAAGCGTTCCCCAATCCTCTTTTTTTAATCAGTTTAGACCACTCTATCACAGGTTCTCTCGTATCCTTAGAAGCAGAAGCGGTAGCCTTAGGAGGGGTAATAGGCGCCTGCATAGCTACCTTTTTGGATAGGTTTTTTTCTATGACCTCTTGGGCCTTTGGTGTTACAACCTCTTGCGCCTTTGCCGCTGGTGTCTCTTGCTCTTTGGCCGCTGGTGTCTCTTGCACCTTTGGCGCTGGTGCTTTTTCTATAGATGGAATTATCTCTTTGTCTGTTACTTGAAATACCTCTTTAGGTTTGGCGTCTCCCTTAGCTGGGGCAGCTGTGAAAGCTGATCCAACTGGTTCTGCATTAGTAAGACTTTTTTTGGATAATATAGGACTGGTTACGGAGGATTCCGTCCAATTTTTTTGTCCAAGGAAGCCCATTTGTCCTCTAAGCTCATAATTATATGATTTTTGTTTGGGACAAATGTACAAAAAAAATTTTTTTCAATTTGCTAAGTATATTGTTTGTATGCTGCCTTAAGACGCGCTTTTAACCTGCTGGGCTAAGGAGGCGGGAGCGAGTACCTTTACCGAATCACTAAAAAGAGCAAAGTCGCATGACTAAGTCGTAGGGAGCTTCACCATGGGAAAAAGCAAGGGTTAGCTGTACGCGCACCTCTTTATCGTCTTCAGAAACAACTACTTGCGATGGGTGTAGCTTGAGTGTTTTAGCATATTGTCCTTGCTCATAGTTGAAAGAAAAGGAGTATCTGTTGGCATGGTTCGCCTTCAGCCATGGAGATCCCATAGAAATGGTCAAAGAACGTTTCCATATCCAATTTTTGGCGTTTTACCTTTGTCTCTGTTACTCTTAGGTCGCTCATACGGTCAAAGGCAAATGCCTTGAGCTTGAAAAGGCGGTTTGTCGTCCGTAGCGATAAGGTACCAGCGTCCTTGGTATTCCCCTTACAGCATAAGCCAACACCTGTCTTTCGGTGGTCTCTTCCGAGTAAAAAGCCTTGTAGTGGAAAGTAATCAAGAGGTTTTTGTCAATAGCCGTAAGGATAGGGTCAAGCATCTCCAACCCTCTTTCGGGTTGGGGTTCCTAAGGAGGATATGCTGATCTTTTGCCCTTCGGCAGGCCTCCATAAGCAGGAGGTGGTCTAAGAGCAGTTGTTGGTCTGAGAGGGTTTCAGGATCTATTGTCCATACCTTTTCCTTAGCATTAAAGACAATCTCTATACCAAAGGCACTTTCTATATCATCAAAAGTCTCTCCTTATGGTTCTATCACTGAAGTTTATTCCCTCTTCCTTCAATTTTTTTCACTGATTTTTTTGTGCTGACAGACCCTTTTTTTATTAGCTGTAAGCAAACTTACTATACGTACTAAACGTTCTATTTGGATTGTTTTTGCCATGATTTTTTTAGTGATTAGTGGTTAGTGATTCTAATAAGTGTTCCCATATACGTTTGTCTATCTCTGCAAAGCCTTCGCCTACGTCATAGTTACCAACTTCTTCCTTTAAGCGGATAGGCTGGGGGCTATTCTTTTGTACATAATCTAAGAAATTAGCCCCTCCACCGCCTATATCTAAAATAAGCATCCCTGTGGGGAACTGTCCATTAAGAGTGTTTGTTTTTACCGTATTCATGTTTTTTAATTTTTGATTACGGGTACAAAGGTAAGATAGTAGTTGGACAAACTACGACCGACTAAGAAAAAAATTTTTAGAGAGAGGAGAAAAATTATTCACTATTCGTTATTTATGGGCGAATTGTCTTTCGCCCCTACTTCTATATATCGTCCCCACTCGAAGCCTTCATTTTTCCTCACGCATGACGTAACCGAGTTGGTTGGTAGTCAGAACCGTATTGCCAATTCTGAAATCGGGTTGATTAAAGTGGTGATGGCCATAAATCCAATAGTCAATGGCACTCTTTTCAATAAAATCGGTGAGGTCAAGGACAAAGGCATCGTTCAGTACGCTGCCCAAGTACATTTGTGGGTAGTACTTGAGGGTAGGGACATAGTGGGTAGCCACTACAATATGGTCTATCTCACCCGCTTTCTTGGCTTGGGTAGCTTTTTGACGGCTGTTTTGAGAAACTTAACCGCTGTTTTTGTTGAAAGCGTTGAAATCTGCTACTTGTAAGGAGTCTATTTCCTCTCCTTTTTTTCGGGGTTTTGCACGGTGATATAGTGGAAGTCACTCATACCATACTTAATCTTGGCAGCATTCTTCCTTCCGATATGGCTCCACATTGTACAGAGAATCAGTTGGGTACGGCCGATACGCTCGGTATAGTTGTCTACCAAAAAGAGATTGGGGATTTCCTTCATTGGCTGCTCATAGCGGGTAGCGGCGTAGTTGTGTGTAAAGATATAGTACTCATGGTTGCCGGAATCCAGAACACTTTTTTGTAGCCCTTGCATAGGTCAGCTATCTCGCTCTTAAAGAGTACACGAGAGGCTGTACAAAGGGACACAAATCGCCTGCGATGATCAGGATATCGCCCACGCGCTCTATAGCGTTGTTGTCAATCCAGTTGAGATTATCCTCAAACTCAAGGTGTAAGTCGGAAAAAGTATTGTATTTTTCATCAAATAATGGTTAATGTTCAATGATTAATGGTTAATGTTGTGGAGCAACCGTTGAAAGCATTCTAATCTTCTAAGACGCAATAAATTGCGTCTTAATGAATTAGATTATAGGGATATCTTTACTATTGATTTGTATTAATAGCCTTTTAATAGGGATAGGAGGTCGTCAGCCATTTCCTGCTCAATCTCCTTTTCTTGAGGATAGTTATTTAAGAATTTTTTTCTACAAACCAAGCATTTACCTCAAGACTAAAAGGTTCCTTAAAAGGTGTTTTTTATACACCTCTGTATTTTCTAACTTTTTAGAACGATCTAAAGAACGGAAAGATATGTATTTCTCATTTTGTTTTTAGGTCAATTCTAAAATCTAAAACATCATTACCAACACCTTTACATTGAGCCGCATAAATATTTTTCCTTATTTTTTTCATTATAGTGAACTCTAATTTTTCCATCTAATATTTTTGTTTATCACTTCAATATTAACATCAGAAGCTTTTTACATTAGGTTTGAAAGGAAAGGAAGTTAGAGGTTTTCCCTCATAGAACTCTTTTTATATTGGTATCTATAGCCTCATATTCTGCTGCTGACACGGCGTAAGAAGGGTGAGAAATGGCAAGTACTTGTTTTTCCAAACAAATCAGCTCCTTGTACAAGAAGACGTTCGCTTTTACCTTTTTAGCAAAGTTTTTTCAATTTTAGAAATGCTTTCCATACCCTTTAACCCTAAAACAATAATATGTTTAGGCTTGATAATCTCAATAAACTTTTTAGTGAATTCTATACAAATTTCTTCTATCTCTCTGTGGTTTGAAATACTTAGAAATCTTTAATTCCTTTTTGTTCCAAAGAAAAATATAATTTATAAAACAGTAATTATTGCTTTCTATTGATTCTCTTATAAACGCAATATTCTTCATTCCTTTAAAGATAGGCCAAGTATCTTTTTTTCAGCATAAGTTGGATTACCCTTTAATAAGCGTTCAGTGGTCATCTTACCATCTTTGAACTCCCATTTATCATTTGTCTTTTGTTCTTTATACTCTCCTTGTGATCCAGGATTTAATCCAATAATCAAAAGTTCAGGATTCATTTTAGCTTCTGACTGTAAGGGGTAGTAAGCTAAGTTAATTTCTTCAGCTATGGGGGTGATTTTTCTCTATCACTTCGGCTGCCCATTGCTGTAATTCTGGGGTGAATGTATTCATGTTTTTATGTATTAAATTAAGGTACAAATATACTATTTCTAACTCAACCCTCAAAACTTCTAAAATTCTCCAACAAGCGTTCTATATTCTCCTTACCTACAGGGTTTTGGCTATGCACTTGATAGTCAGGCAGGGAGAGCTGGTGCGCTAAGCAGTACTCTACTAAGTATTTAGCACAGTCATAACCCTGAGAAGTCTTCCCCTAAGTCGTGGTCAAAGGAAATAAAATCAGGCAAGCCCTTTCTCTCAAGATAGGCCACAAACTCCTCGTAACTATATACACGATCAAAAACCCTCTGGAGTAGGGCGCAAGTCATCTAAATACAACTGCATAATTGTTAATTGTCAATTCTTTTCTTCCACGCGGCAAAGATATATGCAAATGGACAAACCACGACCATGTGCAATATTTTTTGGGAAAAAAATATCCCCACTTTTTCTTAGGGAGTGGGGAAGTTTGTAGTTTTATTGTTCGGAGGCTTCATTTATTTTTTTAAAAACTCAACTATTTCTGGTTTGTTTGTATATTTCTGAAGTATTTCAGTAAGTTTTTCAACCGCTTCATATTTTGAAAAACCTTCTTCTTCATTCCCTATAGCAGAAAATGCATTACCTTTTTAACATCATAATATAGTCTGTATTATCTTCGACCCATTCAAAGTCTTCTGAGAAAGATTCAGCAAAAAGGGATTTGTATTGTTCTTTTTATTTCCAAAATTCCTTTTCCAAAGACAAAAAGCCTTTCTTATTGTAAGGGTAGTATAAAAACTAAATCCTTATCTAAATCACTATTTTTTTAGTCCCCACCGAAAATCAATATATGTGTTATACTTTTTCAACTTTAAAATTCTCCCCTACTACGATGTTTTTGAAGCTCTTTTTTTCAAACTTCCAATCGTTTATTTCTTTTAAGTAAGTTTCGAACTTCTTGATCATTAGTGTATTTTTCTGATCTTTTTCAGTAATAAACTTACGCACTTGTTCTCCTTTGTTGTGGTATTCCCAAAGGAAAACCTCCTCTTTATCTTCTGAGTTACATAGGAGAATATCATTTTGATCTTTTTAGATGCATTAGATAGTTGCTATTACTATCTTGGCTGATCATAAAATCAGGGAATATATGCTCAAGTCTTTCTTTATACCGTTCTCTGGCTTTTTCCCGCTCCTGCTTTCCAAATGGAAAGCCCTTTGTGTGGTTCATAGATAAAGGCTATATCTCCCCATGCTCCTCCATAAGTCCAACGAAAATCATTGTAATAGTTGGCCTCATCACAATCTTTGTTATAGGAAAAAAATCAGAATGACATTCTATGGAAGCTAATTGATTGCTAAAATCTTCTGCCCATCGGGTTCTTAGATTATTCATTGTATTGGCGGCTTCTCCCATAGTAAGCCAATCTTCTTTAGTCTTTAATTCTTTTTCTAATGTATTCATATAATAAGTATTTTTTTAGAGTTTGTACTATTCCAATATTCTATATAGTTTTTAACGAGTTGCTTAACAATATTGTTTTCTCCTCCCATAGCTTTCTACACAAGAGTTGAGCCATTTCACAATATGGTTGTAATATGTCCAACAACTAATAATGCCTCCTTGTTCTTCCAAAGCTAATTTTTTTCAGGATAAGATTCTTTATAATCCTTAGGTCTCGTGCGTGTTTGCTCAGAAGGTATTCCCCATTGAGGAAGATATACAACACGAGAATGCTTAGGATCTAAGGCTTTCTCTTTATCCCTATTATGAAAATTATAAATGGCACTTTCCCAATAACGATAGAGTTGATGCGATTGATCCTTAGCTCCATTTGACTTATTTTTCTATGGCTATACTTATCCCTAAGCGACGAGATTGAATGAGAATATCTATTTGGTCTCTGCCATTAGAGCGTTGTTCTACTTCTACTGCCCAATCATTAGGCTCAAAAAGCAGTAATATCAAAGCCTAATTTCTTAAGGAATAACTTTAAAAACAACCCTCCTTGCCCATGATTTTCACGAGGATTAAGGAAGAAACCCAGGATTTGACTATGTTTGGTTTCTCCTATACCCCAAATACGACTGATGAAACTAATAAAAATTAAAACCTTCCCCTTTTTCCTCTTTTTCTTTCCATTCAGTTATTGTTTTTCTGAATGTTGTCAATAATGTTTGTACTTCCATAATATTTAACATTTAATATTTATTTTTTTCTTCTTAAAAACACACTAAGCGCAAGCTCCTTCTACTTCGTCCGGAGCTCGACCAAAGGCTAACACAAAAAGCAAAAAGGAATACCTGCGCTTATAAGGCAGGCATTTCGTCCTTTGCTTTCCTTGTGCTATTGAAATGTTTGGTCGTATTCCGGAGCGAGAAAATCAAAAGCGAAACGCTATATCATGATATTTCTATGGTATGTTTATCTCAAATATTTAAGTGTTTTTAAAATTTTGCGACAAATATACAAAAATTTTTTTATGACATGTATTTCCTTTTTGCCTATAAAAAAATCTATGGATTTATAAACTTCTTCCTTCCACGATGCAAAGATAGCCGCCTAACTGGACAAACCGTGTCAGGGTAATTGTTAATTATCAATTGTCAATTGTTAATTATTAGTGATTAGCCCTCATAACAATTAACGATTGACTGTTAAGCATTAATCATTGATAATCAAGTTGTTGAAAAAGAGATTAAAAATCAGTTGTTTTACTTTTTTTCCTTGTAAATATTATTTATATTTGCAGAGTGTTAGAACCATAATCAATGAAAGAAGAAATAACAATGGATCCGAATTATTTATTTGAAATTAGCTGGGAAGTATGCAACAAGATTGGTGGCATACATACCGTATTGGCAACACGTGCTGCTCTGCTCAGAGACAAGTTTGCAGACAAGTATATTACCATAGGCCCTGACCTATGGCAACACAAGGAAAACCCTGAGTTCGTACAAGATGACGCGCTTTTTCCTTCATGGCTCGCTCGTACAAAAGGAGGAAGGCCTACGCGTAAGAACAGGGTATTGGAATATAAAAAGGAAAACCCATTGCTATTTTGGTGGATTTTTTTCCCATTATATTAGCGAGAAAAAAATGAAATTCTTACCTATTATTGGAATACCCAACAGCTGGATTCGCTCAATGCCTCTTGGGACTTTACCGAGTCTGCCCTCTTTGGCTATGCCGTAGGAAAGGTCTTGGAGAGTTTTATCCGTTTCCAAGTAGGGGTACGCGAACGTGCCATTGCCCATTTCCATGAGTGGATGAGTGGTACTGCCTTACTCTATCTCAAGCAGGAAGTTCCACAGGTGGGTACCGTATTCACTACTCATGCGACCGTCTTGGGTCGTAGCATAGCTGGCAATGGCTGGGCATTGTACAACTATTTGGAGGAATACAAGCCTGCCGAATTGGCCTACCGCTTCTCCGTACAGCATAAGCACTTCCTAGAAGCTAAGGCAGCCTGCCAGGCCGATGTATTTACTACTGTAAGCGATATTACTGCTCGCGAGGCCGCACACTTCTTAGGCCGTATCCCTGAGGTGGTTACTCCTAATGGCTTTTGACGAAGGTCATATAAGAGATCGTACCAGCTTCCTTGAAAAACACAAAAAGAGCTGCCGCTAAGCTCCAAGAAGTAGCCCAAAAAGGTTACAGGAACTACCTTTGAAAAGAAACCTTTCTTTGTGGCTATTAGCGGACGCAATGAGTTCAGAAACAAGAGAATAGATGTCTTTATCGATGCCCTTCAAGAAATCAATAAGGATGCTACCTTTGACCGAGAAGTGGTTGCTTTCATTCTTATTCCTTCGGCTTATGAAGGAACTAACACCGTTGGGCAGACTTATACGACTCATTTGGTAACTGATGAATATCACAATACTATCATATCCAAACTAAAAAGAAGCACAACTCTTTAACCAACTGCAAGATAAGGTAAAAAGTGGTGTATTGTCCGAGCTATCTTTTTGGGCAATGATGGGGTGTTTGACCTCTCCTACTATGACCTTTTGACAGGGGATAAACCTTACTGTATTCCCGTCCTACTATGAGCCATGGGGCTATACACCTTTTGAGAGTTTATGCTTTGGGGTGCCTACCATTACCACTACCTTAGCCGGCTTTGGCTCTTGGGCTTTGGGCACATTTCCCTAATGAAAACTTGGCCTTGAAGGTGCTCCGTCGCGATGACAGCAACTACCAAGAAGTGGTGGTAGGGAGTGATAAGCCAAATAGAAAAAAATTGCCCGCCTCTCCCTACTGCTTACGGAGCGCTATGGGAAGATGCCCAACAGATAGGAAAGGCAGCCCTTTGGGATAAGTTTTTTTGTCTATTACCAAAAAGCCTACGAACTCACCCTCAACAAGTTACAGCCACGCTTGGCCAACCTACCTATAGCTGATACCGATGTGGAAGTATGGGAACAATCCAAGGTAGTCAATACGCCTTTCTGGCGCAGTGTGATCGTACACCGTGCTACTCCTGAGAAATTCAAAGCCCTTGAGGAATTGGCTAAAAACCTTTGGTGGTGCTGGAACGAAGAAGCTGAACAACTTTTCAAGAGCATGAGATCCTGAAGAGTGGCGTCGTGTACATAAGAACCCTATTTTGCTACTTGACTCCATTTCGCTCAGTAAGTTCAAGGCCTTGGAGAACGATGCTGCCTTCATGGCACGTTTGGATAAGGTATACAAAGACTTCTTGACTTACATGGAAAAGAAGAAAGAGATGACCAATCCTTCCATCGCTTACTTTAGCATGGAATTTGGTTTGCACTCTTCTCTAAAGATCTACTCTGGAGGTTTGGGTATCTTGGCCGGCGATTACCTCAAGGAAGCCAGCGACAAGGCTACCAAGATCACAGGGGTGGGCTTGCTTTTACCGCTATGGTTATTTCACTCAGAAGATTTCCGCCTTTGGTAATCAAGAGTCCGAATATGAAGCTCAGGACTTTACCAAGATTCCTGTCTCCCCAGTGCTTGACAAGGATGGCAAATGGCTAAAAAAATCTCCTTGGCCTTGCCTGGTCGTACGCTCTATGCACGTGTATGGCGTGTGGATGTAGGGCGTATTGAGCTTTACCTCTTGGATACTGACTATGAGGGACAATAACGAAGAAGACCGCACCATCACTCACCACTTATATGGAGGTAACTGGGAGAACCGACTCAAGCAAGAAATGCTTTTGGGCTTGGGTGGTATCAAGGTGCTCCGTAGCTTAGGTGTTTCCTATGATATATACCACTGCAACGAAGGACACGCCGCCTTAATTGGTTTGGAACGTTTGAACAAATTTATCAACGAACATCACCTTTCTTTCTCCGAAGCGGTAGAAGTGGTTCGTGCCTCTTCCCTCTTTACAACGCACACCCCAGTACCTGCGGGGCATGATGCCTTTGAGGAAACTATGCTACGGGCTTTCATAGGCGACTATGCCGAAAAACTCCATGTGGATTGGCAACAGATTCTTTTCCCTTGGTAAGATCAATGTGAATGATCCTCATGAGAAATTCTCCATGAGTTTCTTGGCTGCAAACCTCTCTCAGGAAGTCAATGGGGTGAGTATGCTCCATGGCGAGGTAAGCCGTGATATCTTCAAAGATATGTGGAAAGGCTACCTACCAGAGGAACTCCATATCAGCTATGTAACCAATGGAGTACACCGTCCTACCTGGACTTCGCCTCTATGGAAAGAAGTGGAAGAAAAGTACTTCAAGAAGGAGGCTGGTGCCTATACAGAAGCATCGTTCGAAGGTATTTACGATGTTCCTGATGAGAAAGTAGCCCAAATCAAGCAAGAACTCCGCTCTAAGCTCATACGCCGTATCAAGCACAACCCTAACCGATAGTCAAAATATCACCTATTTCACTCCTCGTGAGATTGTGGAAGTATTCGATTCTCTACGTGATGATGTACTTACCATAGGTTTTTGCCCGTCGTTTCGCTACTTATAAGCGTGCTCACCTGCTCTTTACCAATCTAGACAGGCTTGATGCGATTATCAATAACCCAGAACGCCCTGTACAGTTTATCTTTGCTGGAAAGGCTCACCCCTGCCGACAAGGCTGGGCAAGACCTCATCAAGCATATAGTGGAAATATCCAAGCAGCCACGCTTCTTAGGAAAGATCATCTTCCTCTCTAACTATGACATGGACTTGGCTCGTACCCTGATTCAAGGGGTGGATGTATGGATGAACACGCCTACACGTCCGCTCGAAGCCTCTGGTACTAGTGGAGAAAAAGGCCGCTATGAACGGGGTGATGCACTTTTAGCGTACTCGATGGCTGGTGGGTAGAAGGTTACCGCGAAGATGCCGGCTGGATGCTTCCTCAAAAACGTACCTATGAAAACCAAAAGTACCAAGACGAACTCGATGCTGAGCTAATCTACAACATCATAGAAGACCAAATCGCTCCTGCTTTCTATAACAAGGACAAAGAGGGCAAAGGTATTTCCATAGAATGGTGTAACTTTATCAAGAATACCATAGGTAAGGTAGCTCCCTAAATTTACGACCTATCGTATGCTTACTGATTATGAAAACCAATACTACTATCCACAGCAAAAACGCTCTAAACTCCTTAGAGCCAACAACTTCGAGAAGGCTATTGCCCTTTCTCAGTGGAAGAAGAAGGTTAGCCAAGAGTGGGCACATATACGAGTGGAGAAAGTGGTTGCCCCTAAGCGAGACTCCGAACTGATCTCCTTGGGTAAAAATATGAGGCAACTATAGACCTCTACCTAAGCGAACTTACTCCTGAAGATATAGGCTTAGAACTAGTGGTTACTCATAAGGAAGAAGGTACGCTAAAGGTAGACCAACTCATTCAGGCGGAACTTATTTCTTTCTATGACCGTGTAGCTACCTATAAGCTCTCCACTGCCACGGAGGGTGCAGGCCTCTTTTATGATTGCTTTATGACTCTATCCTAAGCATGAACTCTTGCCTCACCGTCAGGATTTCCCATTGGTGAAGTGGCTCTAAAAAGTTTTTGAGTTTTGAGTTTTTGAGTTTTTGAGTTTTTTTTAATTACTCAGACTAAAAATTCAAAACTAAAAACTAAAGCACTAAAAAGGCTGTCCTTCAGGGGCAGCCTTTTTTAAAGTTATCAACAAAATGAAAAGTTATAACCAACTTTGTCGGGGATAGGATAAAAAGTTGTATTTTAGCTCCCTGAAAAAAATGCACTTTATACAGCGGGTAACCTCTTGATTATAAGAATGTTCGCTGTAACCAATTACTTAAAAATAACAATGTATTCAAATAAAGATGAACGCTGGGAGGTGATTTCTCGTTATGAGACCCTGCTTAGCGAACATAAGGTAGGTTTTTTTGATAGCTATCAGTATGAGGATATTATCCTTTACTATTTTGAAAAATGCCAAATATGCGAAGGCCAAACAGGCCATAGACACAGCCCTCAGCCAATTCCCTTTGTAGCTGCTCTTAGGCTCTTGCAGGCCGAGATGCTGATCTATGAGGATAACCTTCAGCAGGCAGGTGATATCTTGGACGAAATTCTCCACGAGGAGCCTTACAATGCCGAGATATAGTGCAGCGCGCCCACTTATATTCTAAAAACAACCATACCAAGGCCATAGAACTACTCCAGTATGCCCTTTCCTTCAGTGATGACCCTTCGGATATTGATTCTCAGATTGCCATGGAGTATATGATATGGAGTCGTATGCCTTGGCCAAGAAATATTTCAAACGCTGCCTAACGCGCGATCCTGAGGATTATTTTTTCCTACAACAACTCCTACACTGTTTTTGATTTCTTAGGCGAAAACGAGCAGGCTATACAGTTCCTCACTGCCTTCCTTGACAACAATCCTTATTGCGAAGTGGCCTGGCATAGCTTAGGTAGACAATATATGGTTCAGAACAATTTTCAAGAGGCACTCAGGGCGTTTGATTTTGCCATTATCAGCGATGACACCTTCACAGGCGCCTATTTTTGAAAAAGGAAAAGTATTGGAACGCCTCAAGGAATACAAGTTGGCCATAGAGAACTATAAGATTACCCTTTCTCTGGACGACCCTCGTCTTTTGCCTACTTGCGCATTGGCAATTGCTATGAGAAGTTGGGCGATAGAGTGATGGCTGAGCAGTATTATTTCAAGGCCGTACACGAAGACCCACAGTCGAGTAAGGCTTGGCTAGCCTTGGTGGATTATTATGCTAGGGAGAATGATTATGAAAAAGCCGAAAAAAATACGTCAATCAAGTACTGCTCAACGAAGGAGACAATCCGACCTTTTTGCGTCGTTGTGCTGAGATATACGCCCATGTAGGCCGCTTGGAAGAAGCCAAGCAGATATTCAACCAAGCCATGGATCTGGGGCGTTATTCTTACGACCGTCATACAGACGAGTGATTAACACAAAACACTAAATAAGAACATATATGGAACATTTCCAAAGCTGGAGCGACCTTGTAAATCCAGAGTTTTTACATTAAGTTAGGTGGATATTGGTTGGTATTATTCATCATCTTTGCCGAGACAGGGCTTTTTCATAGGCTTTTTTCCTCCCTGGGGATAGTCTCCTATTTATTTCTGGTATCTATGCTGTACCTATGGTAAGGGATACCTTTGGTATTACAGGTAGTGATTTCTTGGATACAACCATCATAGCCTCCTCTATCGCCCCTGGCGGCTATCATAGGTAATATGGTCAGTTATTGGTTTGGTAAGCGTAGCGGACATGCGCTTTACGAACGTAAAGATTCGTTCTTCTTCAAGCGCAAATACCTACCAAGGCCGATGTTTTTCTATAAAGCAGCATGGTGCCGTTGCGGTCATCGCTGCTCGTTTTCTCCCTATTGTACGTACTTTTGCCCCTATCGTAGCGGGGATTGTAGGGATGCGTCGAGGCCAGTTCATGGTATACAATATTATAGGAGCTATAGCATGGTCTTTTTACCCTTGTTTTTTTATGGGACACTACCTAGATAAGCTCTTTATAGACCAATTTGGCATAGATCTCAAAAAGCACTTAGAGCTAATCGTCCCTCTTCATTGTACTGATTACCACTGCACCTGTACTCATTAAATTAATTAAAAGATAAGACTATAGTGACTGATGACAAGTGACTAATGAGTAATCCCTATGGTGGAATTAGTCATTAGTCACTTGTCATTATTTTTACTTTTTACCTTTTACTTGTAGAAAGGTGGTAGTGTCTGAGCTTGTGTTCCTTCTGCCTTGCGGTGCTAAAGCAAGATACACGCTTGAGGTAGCCAATCACACGAGTGGCGTGATCCACATTCTCGCTGTGGCACTCTGGGCACTCAAAGAGTGTACGCTTATCTATATGGTTGCATTCATTACAGATTGTAATACGAATGTTGAAACAGAAATAGTTACAACCCGCTAGAGCCGTTGCATTGAGCAGCTTGAGGAAGCCCTCTTTGTTGGGTGTCTCTTCCAAATTGAGGTGCAGAGCAGACCCCCCGTCTAAGTACTCGATAAACTCCTTGCCATGGAGGATAATCTTGTCCAAGACATTTATATGGTCGTCTTCCACTGCATAGAAATAGGAATTATAACACTCACGTGGAGAGAACAAACCTGATTTCTTGTCCCAAAGGGCGTTCTTCACTCCTAAGTTTTCCGCAGGGACAAACTCGGTATTGAACATATAACCATATATCTGGCGTGCCTTGCGGTTTTTCATCATAGATAATCTTGAGGTGGTGGCGTACAAACTCCTTATACTGCTCATTGTTGGTAGGGGCAATATCCAAGTATTCGGCGGCCTCTACCATACCATTAATACCAATTGTCAAGAACTGCTTGTCAAGGGAGATAAAGCCCGCATCATAGACCGGTAGCAGTCCTGCATTTTTGTACTCCTCATAAGTTTGCGAAACGCCACTTGGTACTTATGTATTTTTACGTACCTCCTCAGCAAGGTTGCGCTTTTGCTGAATGAGGCGGTTCATGTTTAGTGTAATCACATTGATAGACCCCGTGGCCACGCCCCCTGCCCCTAAGGAATAACTAAAGGTATGGTCGGAAATCTCGTTGCGCAAGCGGCAGCAGGAAGCGAGGCTATCGGCACTCTCGGACTGATAGACAAAGAAGGAGTCCTCTCGCTGAGTCTCCCCAGCGCACATATTGGCAAAATCTTGATCCACAGGCTTGCCCTTAGCCGTAAGCATAGCAGCTGTTACCACAGGAAAGTGAGGATCGCCTTAAGGCGTTCGGCATTGAACCACTTGAGGAAGAAGTGTTGCAACTTGAAGAGCCTATCATAGCTAGGGCGGCTCATATCAGGGAAAACAAACTCACCAAACATGCTGTCAAAGTAAGGCTCATCATAGAGGGAGATATTCCAAAAACAGACTGGTAGCCACGGGCTGCCGCAGGCTGGTTAATGGCATAGACTACATGCTGGAGGTGATTCTCTATCACCTTGGGGTGTGTTTCCAAATAATCCTCTCCATAGTCCTTGGTGGCAAAGTGGTCAAAATAGAGCAAAAAAACTCCACTGTAGCCAAAGCCCCTGCAAACTGGGAGCTAATGGCAAAGACCAGATTGACAAACTCCCCACAGAAGCTCTCCAAGTGCTTAGGGGCACGACTCTCCCCTCCGAGCTTTATCAGCCCGTCCAAGAGGAAAGGATACATACTGATAGACACGCAATAAGGCTTCAGAGAAGTCTCATCATGCACATAGATCTCGTGCGCCTCTATCTGGCGAATGTATTCCCCAGCGAGTTCTTCCCAAAAGCTCCGCTATCTTGCGGCGTACCAGTTCGCGGTTGATTTGGATATTGATATCCTTGTTGATTTCCGCCTCCATGGTAGCGATGTTCTTGCTTGTTACATTGGCATTAGCATCTACCTGAGAGGCGGTAGCGGTATTTTTCCGCATGCAGATATTGATTTATAAACTCAATTTTTCTGCTGGATTTGATTTTTGTGTAAGTCGAATCATAGGGATCTGATTTATAAGTTATTAGTGATCAGTGGTTAGTTGTCAGTGGTTAGTGATTAGTTATCAGACTGATTACAGACTACTGTCTTCTGTCCTCTGACTACTGTCTTCTGTCCTCTGACTACTGATGATGAAACATTTCATTGAGTATTCTCCCAGTGCTTACCTCTATAAAGCGCTGGTTGGTAGTAGCTTCTGATAGGCCGCCCTAAAGCCTCTATCCAAGGGGCCTGCTTTAAGCCAAGTAAGTTCCTGTTTGATAGCTGTAGGTACCTCTCTTCTGTAAGTCCTGTATAGAGGCAGGTATGCAGCCCATAGGCACGGGCAATTTGTAGTTTATGGATAAGTGCTGCTCTTCCCATTCGCTCCCCATAAAAGAGCACACAGGAGATCATATCCTTATAGCGCTCAAGGGTAGTGATAAACACCTCATCGGTCAGCGGAGTCCCTGTACCCTTTTTCCACAGAAAGGGCGAATGACACCCCTTGCAGCGCAGTGGACAGCCAGTTACACTCACACATAAGCTGATTTGCCCAGGCACTTCCTGTAGAACTATTTGTAGGTCAGCGTAATAAATCATATACATATCTTTTTTTGTGGTATGGCAAAGTTAAGGAGAAAAAGAGGGCTTTTTTTCTCCCAATAGGATAAGTTATTAACCGAGTTTTTCAACAAGGGTTAATTATTTGTCAATAGGCAGCTTCTTTGATACTATAAAAATTTATTTAGAAAAACACTATTTGCTGATTTTTTAAAACGCAATAAATTGCGCCTCTACACAGACGCTAGCTAAGACAATTCTTGGTGAGCATAGTCTTCTGTAGAGGCGCAATTTATTGCGTCTTAACTGAATAGGTCTATACAATATTTTTCTACTATCGATATTATTTCTATCCCTCTTAAAAAGCAAGAGAAAAACCTCTTTATTTCCACTAAAAAGCGAAAAAGACTTGATTTTACGCGTCCTAGGGATAAAAAGGCAAATTTAACGCAAAACAAGCGAAAAAAACACACCGTTTTTTTCCTTGCCAATCCAGAAAAAAAGACGTACCTTTGGGGCGCTAATTAAAATTCATAAAGAGATATGAACTTAAAAAAATTATTCTTATTGTGTCCCCTTTGTCTTTACGACAATGGCTTTTGCACAACAAACCGTAAAGGGTAGTGTAAAAGACAGTAAAAGGAAAACCTGTGGCGGGTGCTGCTGTGATCGTAGTGGGTACCAGTCGCGCAGCCACCACCTCCCCGAAGGAGCGTATTCTATTGAGGCTCAGGCCGAGGAAACCCTACAATTCAACGCTCAGGGGTATCAAAACGTTCAAAGGAAAGTGGGATTAGAAACTACTATTGATGTAGTACTTCCCCTCAATTCCGAAGATGCTAAAACAGTAGGGCTCTTGGTATAGAGCGTGATGCTAATGCTACAGGGTATTCCGAAACTACCCTTGAGGGAGGCGACAACCTCAAAGGAAAAAAACCGCAGGACTTGCCGCCGCAGGAAGTGGTATGGGACAGACTAAGATGACACTACGTGGTACAGGTTCTGTAACAGGAAGTAGCCAGCCACTGATTGTTATCGATGGAGTGCCTATGGCTGAAATGGGAGATGGTTATGGAAACTCTGCATCTGAAATTAACAAAGATGACATAGAGTCCGTAACAGTACTTACCGGTGGAGCTGCTACCGCCCTCTATGGTAGCCGTGGTGGTAATGGGGTCATCCTCTATACTACAAAATCAGGTAAGGGAGGAAAAACCAATATCGATGTCAACTCTTCTGTAACATTTGAAAATGCTATATAGCACCCTAAATTACAAAAATGAGTATGGTGGTGGATCTTCTCAAAGTTTCACTAAGCAAACAATAGAAGGACGTGAATACAATATAGCAGATTATGGCCCTGATGAAAGCTGGGGTCCTAAATATGATGGTACACCTTACCTACCTTGGTATGCTTTTGACAAGAAATTCCTTGCTGACCACTATCTAAAACCTGTGCCTTGGCAAGCGCCTAAGAATGACGTAGACAAATTCTTCCGTACAGGAGTTTCTATTAACAACTCTGTTTCTATCACGTTCTCTTTCAGGTACCAATCTACGTTTCTCTGTAGGAAATAGTGAGGTAACAGGAATTGTACCTACTACCAAAATGGAGAAATCAAACGTAGCTTTTTAGCTTTACTTCTGATTTGTCAAGCAAACTGAAAGCAGACGGAGGTTTTAACTACTCTATCACTACCCGCCATAACCCTGGTTATACTTATGCAGACGCTTATTCCAATGGTGGGCTTCCTATCCTCTTATATGGATATACACAACGTCAGTTAGATTATAGAAATCTTGAAAGATTCTACAAATCAGAAGATATTAGTGACCCTCAACGTACTTGGAACAGAAATGCTTGGAATGATCCATCTGCTCGTTTTTAGTAATAACGTCTATTGGCTCCTTAATGAGGTTACCTCTGATGATAAAAACCATCGTATATTTGGTAACATTGGTTTCACCTATAACTTCACAGATAATTTCTTTTGGGTAGGTAAGATTTATGGAGATATCTATGCTCTTAAAAACAGAAGGAAGAACTGCTGTAGGTACTTATCAGAACACACCCTGACTATAACAAAATATACTTATATCAATTCAGGATTTAACTACGAAACTCGTTTGCACTATACACCTAACTTAGGAGAGAATTTTTTTCCTTGACAGGATTCATTGGAGCTGCTCGTTCAGAAAACAGATATGATAAAAACAGGTGCTGCTACACAAGGAGGCTTGATCGTACCCTCAATTACTATTCTATCGAAAAACAGCTTACAGAAACCAACAGCTACTACTTATGCTTCATGGACTCGTACTAATAGTGTTTTTCGGAATGGCTTTTTAGGTTATAAGAGCACTTTTATTCGTAGAGGTTACAGGACGTCAAGACTGGTTCTCTACTGTATCTAAAACCTATTTTCTACCCTTCTGTAACGGCTTCTTATGTATTTTCTAATTCCTTCAAGAATCTTCCTTCATGGTTCTCTTATGGTAAAAATCCGTGCAGGTTTAGCTCAAGTAGGTAATGATGCTTCTGCTATGTACTTAAGACTTACCCTGTGATAAATAATCTCTTCCATGGAACACCAAACTATGGAGTGCCTGACACTCTAAATGATCCTGACTTACTTCCTGAAATCAAGGAAACTAAAGAAGCAGGTATCGACCTTCAGTTCTTTAACAGCCGTCTTTCTTTAGGATTCTCTGTATATGACATTCTCTCCAAAGACCTTATCCTTTCTCTCCCTGTAGATGCAGCAAATGGATATACTTACAAGAATATCAACAGTGGAGAAATGTCTAACAAAGGTTTTGAAATCACCCTTTCTGCCACTCCTGTACAAACAGATAAGTTTGGTTGGTATATTGATTGGAACTTTTTCAAAAACATCAACGAACTAACCAAATTATACCCAGGTCTCAGCTCGCTACAGAGTATCAGGAGACTACTATGGTACTGTAAACCTCTATGCGATAGAAGGACGTCCTTTTGGAGAAATCTATGGGGCTGGATACGAATATGATGACCAAGGAAATCGTTTGGTAGATGAAAGAGGACACTATGTTCGCTCTAACCAAAAAAATCATTAGGAAACATCAACCCTGACTTTACTACTGGACTTACCAATACCCTTACTTATGGCAACTTTAGCCTTTCCTTTACTTTTTGATTACCAACATGGAGGTAGCTATTTTTGCAGGTGCTTATATGTTGGGTATGATTGCAGGTACTCTACGTGAAACAACTGCTAATGGTATGCGTGAGAAAGATCCCAATGGTCCTGAAGGTCAAAAAGGATCGTCCTACCAGGAGTATTCAAATCAGGCCCTAATGCAGGAAAAGCCTAATAACATAGCCATTAGTCCAAAAGAATATGGTACCACATTTATGTTTGATTTGGATGAACAAAGTGTGTCTCGATGCTACCTACCTAAAAATTACGTAGTGTATCCCTATCTTATGATGTACCACTACCTGAAACTAAGCATATCAAAGGCTTGAACTTAACCCTTTCAGGATACAACCTATGGACTGGAGCTTTTGGCTTGGGATGGTATGGATCCAGAAACAGCTGCTTACAACTATGGTATGGGTAACTCATCCTTACCAACCACTAGAAGTTTTAGTCTTGCAGTAGGTTTGAAATTATAAAATTAACAATTAATAACAGATTACAGAGAATATGAAACGAATCGTAATATCCTTATTGTCTGTCGGACTGCTTTTTAGTAGTTGCGAAAAAGATTTTTGGAGAGATTAATAAGAATCCTAACCAACCTGAAGAATACCTTACCTCTGCACTCTTTGGTAATGCTTCTTTTTGGATTTATGTATAACCTACGCAAAAATGCAAACTCTGCTTCTGATGCGTACTTGGATGCAATATACTTCAGAGACTACCTATACCAAAAGAAAGTCGTTACCAGTACAAAAGAAGGTGCAGGAAACAATCTTTGGAAACAAATCTACAAACGAGCTGAGGTAGCTAACAAAATTATAAAACTCAATACTGACCCTGAAACTAAAGGGCAAGCAGCTGTCTTTGGAAGCAATTTAGGTCAAATATGTGCTGCACGTACTATGATGGCATACTTTTTAGTATATTGACAGAAACCTTTGGAGATGCTCCTTACTATTCCTATGGAAGTCGAGGAAATAAAAAAATTTCAAGCTTTGCAATTGGAGGATTATATTACTCCTGAATATGCAGACCAAAAAGATATCTATTTAGATATCCTTAAAGAATTAGGTGAAGTAAGTAAGGATCTTAGCACTCTAAACGAAAAATGATGAAGTCTTTTCTCAAGGTGATTTCATCTTCGGTTCTATAGGTAAGCTAAAACGTTTTACTAATTCTTTGCGCTTACGCATTGCTAACCATGTCAAAGACGTTAAAGATACCGAACTTAAAGGCTGCTGCAATGGCTGTAATTAATCATTATGTAAGTGGTAATGAATCCGAACTTCTGAAAGAAGGAGAGAATGTAGACCTCCTTTTTGAAAAATAATTATGATTATTGTGCGCCTATCTATAATGATTTCTTTATAGACCAACGTATGGACTATGTGCCTTCTAATACATTTTGTAAAATTCCTTATAGGAACCAATAAGCATGCTCTGGATAGAGGTTTATCTTTTGGTGTAGATCCTCGTGTACAGAAATATTTTGCCCTGTGGGAACTGGAAAACAAGAGGCTCTTAAAGGAGAGTATGATGAACCAACCACAATAGACACAACCAAATATAAGGGAATGCCTTATGGTATGGCTGAAGGTACCACTGAAAGCCAATTCGGTGGAGGAACTAAAATTTCTTTTTAGTTCAACAATACTCCAAGCTGAATATAGAGAAGTTCTTATGGACTATTCTGAAGTATGCTTCATCCTCTCTGAAATTAGAGGTTGGAACAATTACTGGTACAAAGCTGGGGTAAAAAGCCTCTATGGACAAATGGAATGTAGACGCTACAAAAGCTACAAACTTTATCAATAGTCTTCCTGCTGCTACAGCAGAAACTGTAATGACTCAAAAGTATGTAGCTCTGTATATGAATCCCTAACGAAGGTTGGACAGAATATCGCCGTACAGGTTATCCTAAATTCCTAATCAAGGTAGGGGAAAGAGTAAAACGAACTTCCTTCTTGATGAAGACGGATCTGCCACAGATATCAATAACAATAGTTACAAATTTGAATCTATGTATGATGGCAATACTGGAGTTCCTGAAAGAGTAAACTATCCTTTTGGAATACAAAGGGCTTAATCAAGCCAATTATAACAAAGCTAGAGCAAAAACCAACGGAGACTCTATGATGCACAAACTCATTTTTGCTGAGAACAGGCCGCAATAGGTAGAAATACATTTTAATCCTTTTTAGAGAGCAGTCTTAGGGACTGCTCTCTTTTTGCTTAAACTACCTACAAAAAGATATAAAAAGCTTTTTTAATCATATTTTTAAGTATATTAGTTTGTAAAAACAAAAATAATATATGATTTTTTATTTTTTTAAATGAGACATATTGTTGTTTAAAGAAAAAAATCGTATCTTTGGGTTATTAATCTAATTGTTATATTAAAGATATGGAACTTAAGAATCTATTCTATGGGTATTCCTCCTATCCTCTACGCTTATCTTTGCTCAACAGACAGTTACAGGGAGCGTAAAAAGATAGCGCAGGAAAAACCCTTGGCAGGCGCTACTGTACTTGTAGTAGGTACCAGCCGCAATGCAACAACAAATGCTGAGGGTATGTATGCCATTGAGGCACAAGGGGAAGAAACCCCTACAATTCGCCGCTCAGGGTTACCAAAATGTAGAGAGGAAAGTAGGCCCTCGAAACAACTATTGATGTAGTGCTCGCACTCCTCACCGAAGATGCCAAAAAGGTAGGCGCCCTTTGGGGTAGAGCGCGATGCCAATGCCACAGGTTATACCGACACTACACTGGAAGGAGGAGAAGACCTCAAAGGAAAAACTGCAGGACTTACTGCTGCTTCAGCAGGAGGTATGCAAGGCTCCAAAATGGAACTCCGTGGTAAGGGTAGTGTTACAGGAAGTAGCCAACCTCTCATCGTTATTGATGGGGATACCTATGGTGGATTTAGGAAGTAAATACGGAGATGTTTCTTCCGAAATCAACAAGGACGATATAGAGTCTGTAACTGTCCTCACAGGAGGGGCTGCTACGGCTCTCTACGGAAGCCGTGGAGGTAATGGGGTGATCCTCTACACCACTAAATCCGGAAAAGGCGGAAAAACCAATATAGATA